>Ga0101943_1000455_pt2 | contig 67798 bp, 66 predicted proteins | sample DewCreD2012metaG_5_FD_75244 | JGI IMG/M metagenome (GOLD analysis project Ga0101943, IMG submission 75244) | Hot spring sediment bacterial and archeal communities from British Columbia, Canada, to study Microbial Dark Matter (Phase II) - Dewar... ... | reverse complement strand
GAATCAACGTCTCCACGATGGATCTTTCGGAGGCGATCGGCAAGGCGCAGAAGCTGGAGAATTCGCACCCGCGCGTCAGAAGCAAAGTCGATGAGATCAAGAGCTATGCGGTCAACCGCGGCGCGCCGGAGGAGAAGCTGGCGCTGATGGCCAAACTGGCGATCGTGCTCGACGACTGGATGGACGCCAACTCGATCGACGCCACGGCGATCCAGTGCTGGGACTCGATCCAGCAGAACTACGGCGTCAACGTCTGCACGGTGATGAGCATGATGAGCGAACGGCTGATGCCGAGCGCGTGCGAAGTGGACATCGCCGGAACGGCCTCGATGTATGCGCTGACGCTGGCCGCCGGCATGCCCGCCGCCTTGGTGGACTGGAACAACAACTACAACGATGAACCGAACAAATGCCTCTATTTCCACTGCGGCAACTGGGCGAAGAGCTTGGTCTCGGAGATCGAGCTGATCTCCGCCGAGGTGCTCGGCGCCACACTAGGGCCGGAGAACACCTGGGGCGCCATCCAGGGGCGCACGCCGCCGGGGCCGCTCACCTTCGCGCGCATCGACACCGACGACCGCCGCGGCGTCATCCACACCTACGTCGGCGAAGGACGCTTCACCGACGACCCGCTCTCCACTATTTCCGGCTCGCACGCCGTGGTGGAGGTGCCGGACCTGCAGCGGCTCCTGCGCACCATCTGCCGGCATGGCTTCGCCCACCATGCAGCGATGACGCGGTCGCATGTGGCCGATGTGCTGGCGGAGGCGTTCGAGACCTACCTGGGATGGGAAGTTTATCACCATCGATGAAGAGGCTTCGTGCGAGTGAGAGAAAGGAGAGGCGTGCATGGAGTGATGGAAACCACACAGGACAACTTTTGCACTTTATGACCGGTGGATTTTGAACTTTTTCAGGAGGCAACCATGACTTCCAACAACCTGAGCCGACGCGACTTTCTGCGCATCAGCGCCCTGACCGCCGTCGGCCTCACCCTGGCGGGATGCCCCGCGCCAGCCGCTGCGCCGGCGCCGGCGGCGCAGGCGCCTGCGGCGTCGGCGCCGGAAACAGCCGCCGTCACCCTGGACGTGATGTCGCTGGCCGAGTACGAGGCGCCCTATCGCGAGATCTGGAACTATTTCCAGTCGAAAAATCCCGGCATCAAGATCAATGTCTTCTCGATCAACGAAGATACAGCCGCCGCGCATGAAGCCAAGGTGGCGGGCGGCTATCTGCCGGCGATCGAGCTGACGCAGGAGATGCAGATCTTCTTCGACAAGAGCAACTATGAGATGGCGGTCAACCTTGGCGAGATCCCCTTCGAGTGGTGGGATCGTTGGGAGTTTGACGTCAAGAATATGTGGTCCGACCTGCACAAGCTGCCGGGGCCGCGCTCGCTGGATTTCTTCCAGGGCTTTGTGATGACCTGGCAGTACAACAAAGAGCTGATGGACAAGGCCGGGCTGGATCCGCAGCGCGACCTGGATCGATTCGATGGCTTTTTCGGGATACTCGTTTTCCAGGCAAAGCAGTCCGTAGCGGAAGTGGTAGTAGTCATCTTCTGGGTTGAGCAGAGTGGCGATTTCCATTTCCAGCATGGCTTCGGCACGTTCACCGGCACGCTGCAGCAGGTCTGCCAGCCAGAATCGGAGGAAGCCGTTACTCGGTTCATAGTTTACCGCCTCGCGTGCTGCTTCAATCGCCTCGAGATACTGCTGGCAGATGGCGAGTGTTTCGGCATATTTGAACATCACGAAGGCGTTGCGTGCCCCATACTCGATGGCTTTGCGGTAATGGGCGAGCGCGGCGTCGAAGCGTCCGAATCGGCGATAGATTTCGGCAAGGGCGAAGTAGGGTTCGGGGTCGCGCGGGTTCAGCTTGCGTGCTCGCTGATAGAACGCCAGTGCACGCGCAGGCTGGTCCGCATACGCATAGGCGTCGCCCAGATGGATGTAATGCTCGATATTGTTGTTCTCCATCTGGATTGCCTGTCGGTAGAAGCGGAACGCTTCTTCGAAGCGTCCCGCGCGCATCAGCTGGTCGCCCTTCCGACGCGCCTCCTCTGCCGATTGAGCCGTCGGGCGATCAGCCGCTTCGCCCTGTTGCTCGGGCGATGGTGATTCAGCGGAAAACGGCTCGCCCATCGTTACAGGAATTATACCATGCACCGTGTCGTATCCCTTTTGGTGCGGAACCGTCCCTGAGCGCTCCACAGGGCGATTCAGGTATAATTATAAGGAACTTTGTGGTGGTTATTTGCGTCCAAAGCCTTGCAAAGCCGCTGGCGTCTGGTTTGGAACCGATGCCCAGGCTGTGTCTATGGAACAATACCGAGAGGAGGATTTTTGATGCGTGTGGGATTGACGCTAATCGCTCTGTTGGCGATAGGTTTGGTCGAGGCGAACCCGTTTTCGGGGATGCCGCCAAACAGTTATCTGGTACGCCCTGTACGGAGTGTGCGGGAGTTGGTGCAGCAGATTCGGGGAGAGCCGGTCGTGGCGCAGCGCTACGCCCGCCATTTTCGGCAGCCGGCGTATGTGCTTGCCGATTTCTTTGAGAAGAACCTGCGCCTATCGCGGTTGGAGCGCAGCGGCGAGTTTTTCGTCTACTATGCTTCTCCTGATGGGCAACTGCTGGTTAAGCGACGCCTATTGCCGCGCGGCAAAGAGGTGTTCGTGCTGAAGCGTGACAACAAGCCTGTGCTGTTAGCGGAGTGTGGCAATCCACTGACTCGTGCCATTAGTTTTCCATCCTCTCAGGTGTCGGCGCCGGTGGCGCCAGCGGTGGTCGAAACCTCCACGCCTACGATGGTAGAGACGGTGTCGCAGCCCGTGCTGCCTGTCGTGGAGATTGTGGAGGTGCCTTTGGAGGAGGCGGTGGCAGCCGACCTGTTTCCTCCTGCCATTCTGAGCGAGTTGGAGACGCTGCCCGAATCGGCACCTGAGCCGCCGCCGATGGTGGTGCCTGCCGCGGTTGTGCCGTCGGTTCCTGTTGCGCCCGTGGTGCATTCAGCTGGTGGTTGGTGGGGCGCGCTGCTGCTTCTGCCCCCATTTCTCCTTGTCCGAGGGGGTGGTGCTCCGCCAGAGGTCATTCCGGAACCCACCGCTTGGGTTGTGCTGGCGGCAGGGCTGGGGATGCTCGCTTTTTCACGACGGCGTTCCTGCCACCGCTCCAGCAACGCATAACGGATCTTCCTAACGACCCTTCCGTGGACAGGAGCCGATACGAATCGGGGGCAGCCCGATAGCGAGCTGCCCCCGAGGGAGAAGGAACCTCGCGTGGTCTTAGCACCCGATGCCGTTGCCGAAGTTGAATAGCACGAGCAACAGGTCGCTGTCATCCACCGTGCCGTCGCCATTGATATCCTCTGGCAAGTTTTCACCTGCCGAGCCAAAGGCAAGCAGCACAGCCAGCAGATCGGCATCGTTCACGCACTGGTCACCGTTCACATCCCCAAGCAGCACGTTCGCAAAGTCGATGCGCACCGCACTATTCTGACGCACATCGATCTGCGTCTCGCCACCGACGGGGCTAATCGGGAGCCAGCCGGGCGGCGTCATCTGCACCAGGCGGTACTCGCCTGCGGGGATGTTCTCGTAGCGGTACTCACCGTTCGCGTCGGTGAAACGGGTCAGCTGGTTGCCCTGCTGATCCTCTATCACGATCGCCCAGCCGTTCAGCGGACGATCATTGGGACCTGGCATCCCATCGCGCTCGGTATCGCAGAACACCGTGCCCCGCACCGTCGCGAACTGGCGCGGACATTCACACAGCGAGGTCGCGCGAATGTCGTACAGGATGGGCGTGATGAACTCGCCTTCCTGACCACACCGCTCGTAGTTGCAGTCGCGGGTCACACGGGGCGTGCGGCTCAGACGCACCTCAATCTGCAGGTAGCGTCCGCGGAGGCAGAACTCCTCGCCGTTGCCCACGGTAATCCACTCGGTCTGGATCGGCAACGTGTTGCCCGCGCGCACCCGCACCGTGATGGAGGTACCTTCAGGGGTCAGCGCGTTCCAGTTGAGGCGACCCCAGATGCGGTCGTTGCAGCCACCGTCATACACGGTGCGCCAGGTGCCCTCGTTCGTGGCAAAGCGCAACAGCGACCCCGTGAAGTCGTTGTAGTTGTAGGGGTCTATCCCAAGGCAGTTCACACAGCCCGTTTGAGCAAGGTTCACAGGATCGATGAAGGTGACGGTGGGGCTGAGATAAGCAGGATTCACCACCTGACCACGAAAGGCGATCCCAATCCCTGAGTGGGTGCGACTACAAGTATCATTATAGGTGGCGACAGGGTTCAGCGCGCTCGGATCCCACTTGATCATTCGGGTACCACTAGTTTCCGATGTCCACACGAAGCCCTGCAGGTCAATATTCACGCCACGGTGGCGAGTGTTGGTGGATGGTGCAGAAACTGCAACGCCTGCCTGACCTTGCGAGGGAATCCACCTAATCAAACGGCCAGCGTCGAAGTCTGAAGCCCAGATGGTGCAGTTGCGGTCAACTGCAGTGCCATAGGCCAAGCCTATCCGATCGTTTTGCCGGGCCTCAACCACCTGAGTAATTTGCGCATCACCAGGCACCGCCGGATCTCCAGGACACCATTCGTAGAGCAAGCTCGGCCCGTTGAGAGTGCCATTGCGGTCGTAAAGAGTTGTTCCGTACATAAACCCACTCGCGGCGGTGACGAAACCGTAGGGATGGGGAGTGTTCACCAGCTCCTCCAGGAAGGGTGGGAAGCCACCACTGGGCGGTTTGTACAGGGCAACAGGCAGGTTGGGATCCACCTGCACGATCTTGCGACTCACAGAGAACCCAACCCACAGATAGCCGTTCAGGTCGATGGCTAAAGCGCGCGGGAAATTGTGTGTGTTGGGATCAAAACGGTAGTACCGCACGACCAGCTCATCTTGACCCCACGGCAACATCTCGTTAGGCTCAATACACCCATTGTTGTTCAGATCACGACTGGTGTCCAATATGCCGTTGCCATTGAAGTCATACGCCAGCGTCCAGTTGCGCTCATCCAGAATCTGGAAGACCGCGTTCGATCCGCGACACTCCACCCACACATTCCCGAAGCGATCCACAGTGGTGCGGGAGACCGCACCGCCTGGACCATAGTACCGTGCCACCTCTTTGTGGGTGCGTGCGTCGATCTTGGAGACGGTGCCAGGTCCGAAGTTTGTCACCCAGACCCATGGGTACTCAAAGGTCTGCTCGCGTGGGAGCTTGATCTCGTCGTTGCTGATATCCACATTGTCCTGTTCGCCTTCCGCAAAGTCTCGGGTGGTGGTCCACAGCCGAGACACGGGGGCGGCACCGACCTCGAAGCAGGTGGAGTTGCTGCAGCACATACGGAACTGGCAATCCAACAGCAGCAGCTGCAGGCAGACTCGACCGCCGCACCCAGGTGCCGAGACGAAGAGTCGAATACGCCGCGACTCCCCGTAGCGCAGCGGTGGAACCAATTGAATTGGGTTGGGCGAGACCGCCACGCCCTCTGTCAGGGGGAACACCACCACATGGCAAATCTCCGCGGGGAACCAGTTCGTGAGCGTGAACTCATAGACAGCGCCTTGCTCGGTACACCGCACGACGGGGTCGCCAATCTCAAAGCAACATGGTGGCATGGTGATTTCATGTTCGAGGCTACAGCAGAAGCCACCCAGGAAGTCAAGGAGCCCTATCGCCAGGCGTACCGTCTGTCCCGGCACGGCGCCCCGAATACGCACCGTAACGGTCGCGGTTCCCAGAAAGCCGATGGGTGGGTTCAGCACCGTTACCGCAGGCGTCACGGTTACTCCAGGCGTCTGCGATACCACCACCACATATTGCACAATCGCGGGGAACTGATTGAAAATCGTGAAGGTGTACAGGAAGTCGCCTGTAGCGGGGTCACACACAATCTGTTCCTGGCGAATCAGGAAGCAGCAACGTGGCAGCGGCACGCAGTGCTGTAAGCGGCAGCAGCGATTGAGCGAGGCGTTATAGAACACCATATCGAAACAGAGCTCGTTGTGGCCCAGATAGTTGCCACTAATCGTGAAAGTGATTTTGCGCACCTCTCCTGGGCGTAAAGGCGGGTCGAACACATACGGGTTGGGCGACACTGTGATATTGCTGGGCGTTTGCAAGAAGAAGGCATACACGATGTCGAAGTCCGCGTCGTTGCGAATGGTCAGCGACCATTGCAGGTTACCAGTTTCGTTGATGGGACAGCCAATCTTGCTGTCCACCACGGTCACGCAGCGATTACAGGGCTGTGCCCAAGAGCGGTTCAACAAGCCTGTCAATCCGCTCATAACCAAGAGCATCGCCACGATGCGAATCGTACAGTTCATCGTCCGTTACCTCCCTTTTCAGGTTTCCGCTTAATTATATCCCAGCCAACCACCCTTTCCTGTCATACATATGTTCTATTTTTTTTTTCAGATGATTGTATGATTTTAGGAGGAGCACCCTTTTAGCCCCCTAACTTCCATGTTCAGACGGATGGCATCCGAGCGTTTCCCCTCTCCCCAGTGGGGCGAGGGTTGGAGGTGAGGGACAAATGATGTACAGAGCCTCTTAGGGATACAAAAGTCCGCGCTTCAACGCCTCCATAAGCGCACGGTGTAGACTATGAACCCCTAATTTTTCATAGATATGTTGCAGATGGGTACGCGCAGTGTTGCGGCTGATAAATAGCGCCTCTGCGGCTTCCGCAATCGTGTCGTGTTCCATCAAGGCGCGAAGCAGGCGAAGCTCACTCTCGGTCAAGCAGGTGTTCGGGACAACCGCTTTGGATTCGGGAACCTCCTGGTGTGAGAAGGTCATATGACTGGACTTGAGAAGCTCTATGAATGTTTCCAGCCGTTCCATACTCTCTATTTCTACATAAAAGCAGACTAAGAATCGTTCGGCTTGCACTTTTCCTGTTCCTCCTGCCAACAGTTAGTTAGGTATCTGGCTTCAAGAGCAGCAGTGAGGTGAATGGTTAACTCACCTCGCCGCGGGTGATCTGCATAAATACGTCTTCCAGATCGAGCGACGATTCGGTCAGTGAGACCACGCGGAAGCCGTCGCGCACGAGCTTTGCCAGCAGTTCCGCCTGCTCTTCCAGCCCGCCCGTGAAGTGAACTTCCACATAGCCGTTCTGCAGCGCGAGGTGCGTGATGTGCGGGTCGTCCTCCAGATAAGTTGTCAGCGGTTCAGGGTTATCCAGCAGGCGGATCTGCAGCACGCGCGCTGGCTGCAATTGCGCAATGATCGCATCTACTGGTCCCCAGACCAGCAGCTCGCCCTTCTCGATAATGCCGATTTTGTTGCAGAAGTCCGCCAGTTCGGGCAGGATATGGGAAGAGACCAGCACAATCTTGCCCATTGCGCCCAGCTCGCGGATTAGTTCTTTAATTTCGATGCGGGCTCGCGGATCCAGCCCTGACGCTGGTTCATCCAGCAACAGCAACAGCGGGTCATGCACCAGGCTCTTCGCGAGGCAGAGCCGCTGCTGCATTCCGCGCGAGAGTGTTTCCACATAGGCATCCTTCTTGACTGTCAGGTCCGTCAACTCCAGCACATTTTCGATAATCTGGGCGCGTTGCGCCTTCGGGATGCGATAGGCGGCGGCGAAAAACTCCAGATATTCGGTGACGGTGATGCCCTCGTATAGCCCGAAGAAGTCGGGCATATAGCCGAGCAGCGGGCGCACTTCTTCTGGATAGCGCACGATGTCGATGCCGTTCAGGGTCGCGGTGCCCGAAGTCGGCTCCAGCAGCGTGGCGAGCATTTTGATGGTGGTTGTCTTGCCCGCGCCGTTGGGGCCGATAAAGCCGAACACATCGCCCGGCATTAACTGGAAGCTGATGTCCTTCACTGCCACCAGGGTGCCGAACTCTTTCCGCAGCGATTTCACTTCCAACATAGTTGTTCTTGCCTCCCGTTGTACGATTGAGCGCGATTACTTTCGCCAGTGGTACCGCACACCTTGTCGGGTCAGTAGGTAGAACAGTCCCGAAAAGAGCCAGTAATAGAAGCCCTGCCCCCAGCCATATAGCAGAGGCAGGCTTTCGTTGCGCTGTGTCAGCAGCTGCTCCGTTGCAATGAACGGGTTCAGAATAAAGAGGCATCGCCAGTCAAAGGGTAAAGTAAGCCAGAACCGGAGGGCGGTGTCCAGGGAACTTGGGTTGCTCGCCTCCACAGGTAGCATATCTATTCGGACACCCCTCGCCGCCAGCTCCATCAACAGCATAGTGAGCAGGGGCAGGAAGAGCAGGGCGAACACCTGTATCCCGTAGAGCAGTGACGCGCTGGCGATGCTGTGCCGCACGCGCAGCGAAATCCACATTCCCATGCTCACCAGCAACACGCCCCAGCTGATCAGCAGCCACATGCTACCCAGCCAGTCTATCAGGGAAGCCGAGATCCATGTCGCCTGAGCCCATGCAATAAAAGAGATGGGCGCAATCACCAGCGCCAGCACCAGCACGCCCAGCACCCGACTGAACCACTTGCCGAATACGATCTCATCCACCGTCAGGGGTGTAATCGCCAGGGATTCCCAGGTTGCTTTCTCGTACTCCACCGAGAAAAGCGCGTAGCAGCCTAGGGGAACGAATAAGCACACCAGCAGTAGTCCCAGAATTTGCACAAAATTTGGATCTATCTCATACTTAATGGTTTGTTGCAGCAGATAGAGATAGATTAGCGTAATTAGCACGCTGCTGATCAGGGTCAACGCCCTTTGCTTGCGCCAGCGATAGCGTGACTGTCCTACCAGGTGATACCAGAACACGGGATTCTCGCGTCGCATCAGGGTTCCCCTCGCAGCGGTATGGTGATGAGGTAGTGGCACTGTGCCGTGTGCTGGAACGCGCTGCCCATCTCGGGTGCCAGGACAGGCTGGTCGGCTTCGGCGGTCAGCAGCGCCGAGGCAGGCACTTCGCCCCATCGAAGGGTTAGCTGCTGGGCGAAGCGGATCATTGTGGCATTCATCGACTCGCCTCTCCAGTAGTCCATTGGGTAGACCCCGGGCGGATGCGCTGGAGATGGTTCACTTGCCTGGAAGTTGGTCCACGCGATCCGCTTATCGATCTTGCTCGTGCCACCCGGCGGCAGATTGTCCAGTGGGAGCTGGAAGTTGCCCACCATTAACTGCACCGAGCGCAGGGTATAGGGCAGATGATTACGGATGGTGCCAGTTAGTCGCCACATTGCGCCTTCCTGTTTCACGCGCAGCGTCGTTTCGACCGTGCCCTGCAATGTGACGGGGCGCGTGTAGCGGAACCATTGCAAGCTCAGGCTGCGTACCCGATAGCCCTGCACCTGCTTCGGTTCGGTTTCCAGCGTGCTGACCCGGCTGGGTGTGCCCATCTGGCTCAATTGACGCTCCTGCAATCCCGTCTCCACCATGTCGCTTTGCTCAAACCGGAAATCATATAACCCCGCTTTCGGGAAAAAGAGCATGGTACTGTTGACCGCATAGGCATTGCGTTCACCTGCGCTTAAGATGAGCGCTGTTCGAATCTCTCCCGAGAGCGGTTTGCGATATAGGTCGCCCGCTATTTGCGCCAGCACCAGCACGAATGCCACCGCGATCAAGGGTACCGTGAGCCATGTCCAGTCCAGCAACCGGAAGCGCCGCAACAGATAGTAGTTCACCGGGACAACCAGCACGAAGTAGGCAAGCAGCAGTCCGATAATCAGTTCTGAAGCTGGCATCTGCACATTGAAGCGTGGGGCGGGAGGCGAACCGCCACCCCCAAACGGCGCAAAGCGGTTTGCTATTCCCGTTTGGGTTTCGAACAGGGTGGTCAAGTAGTAGCTTGGGGGCAGATCAGGCACAGAGTGCAGCAATCGCTGCCAGAACGCGGGATTGCCTTCATAACTGCGCATTGGCTGATCCCACGGGCTAAATGCTAGGAAGAGAATTGCCCCCAGCCCGTAGGGACGGCGCACGATGAGTGGGATGCCGTCCTGCTGCAACAGCACCTTGCCAGGTGGCACGGTGCGACTAAGGGTAACGCTCGCCTTGCCCGCTGGTGGGTTCCTCCCTGCGAACACACCGACCGCCTTTAGCTGGGCGAGTTCACTTAGCCCCTCCACCCGCACGGGCAGCAGCGGACGCAGCGCGGGGTGTTGCAAATAGAGTGCGCCTGGGCCGCCCGGCACAATCAGCGTGCCACCCAGCTTCACCCAGTCCAGCAGTGCACGCCACTGTTCGTCGCTCATCCGCTCCGCACCCGCCCCTAACAAGATCACGCTCACCCCGCTGCAGGCAATCGTGGACGGCGGAAATAGTTCCGGGCGACAGTACGACACTTCATAAGTGCCCGTCTGCTGCGACGAAGGGTAATAGGAATAGCGGTAAGGTAGCTGCAGACGGGGGCGCGTTTTCAGAGTGCGCAGGAACGGCAAACCGCCGATGGCGTCGCCTACTCCCACCACCAGGCTATCTTCTTCGCCGATCGGGGTCGTCTGGACAATTGACTCGACGACCACCCCGCGCGCAAGAAAACGTACGGTCACACTACCACCATAGCCCGCAACGATAGGGCAGGCGATAAGCTGCTTGCGCGCTCCTGTGGGTAGCTCGATGGGGTAAAGATATTCGCGCTGATAGTTGAAGCTATCCTGCACGACACTGATCACGCCCTGCATGTTCCCGCTGCGATTGCGCACTTCAATCATCAGCGGCAAGGCGCCGTTCAGACTGGGACGATTGCCGAACAACGGTTGCACGACCAGCTCCACCGGCTGCGTCCAGCCAAGAAACCAGCTGCCTACCAGGGCCACGAGCAGCCACCATCCACGCCCGATCGCCATCCTCCACACCACCCACGGCAGAATTCTACCTCATAAAAGCAACTCCTGCTGTCATCCTAATCCCTAATCAGGGGTGCCCTCTCCGGCATCGCTGCCCAGTTCGAGCGCAGGTTGAACTCCGGTGCGGGGCGGCTCCAGCTTCAGGTGGGACCAGGCGGCAGGTGTCGCCAATCGTCCGCGCGGCGTGCGCTGCAAAAAGCCCAGCTGCATCAGATATGGCTCGTACATATCTTCGATAGTGCCTGCATCCTCCTGGATGGCAGCCGCAAGCGTGTCGAGTCCCACGGGTCCACCGTTGAACTTTTCGATGAGCGTGCGCAGGATCCGATGGTCCATCTCGTCCAACCCCAACTCATCCACTCCGAGTCGTTGCAGCGCGTCGCGCGTAATCTCCAGCGTGATTTTGCCTTCGCCCAGCACTTGGGCGAAGTCGCGTATACGCCTCAACAGGCGGTTGGCAATTCGTGGAGTACCACGCGAGCGCGCTGCGATCTCTTGCACCGCTAATTCCTCAATTTCTACCTGCAGGATTCGTGCCGAGCGACGCACGATCTGTGCCAGCTCTTCCACTGTGTAGAACTGGAAATAGTGCACGATGCCGAATCGGTCGCGCAGAGGTGAGGTTAGCAGTCCTGCACGGGTAGTTGCGCCCACCACAGTAAACGGTGGCAGGTCTAACCGTAGCGAGCGTGCGCCTGCTCCTTTGCCCAGCACAATATCGATCTGGAAATCTTCCATTGCAGGGTAAAGCACCTCTTCTACTGGGCGGCTAAGGCGGTGTATCTCGTCGATAAACAGCACCTGACCTGGTTCCATGCTGGTCAGAATCGCCGCCAAATCCCCGGGTCGCTCAATTGCTGGACCAGAGGTGATATGAATGGGCACACCCATTTCGTTTGCGATGATCGTGGCGATGGTCGTCTTGCCCAGTCCGGGGGGACCGAAAAGTAACACATGGTCTAACGGTTCACCACGTCCGCGTGCTGCCTGAATGAACACCGAGAGGTTTTCCTTCAGCTGTTGCTGGCCGATGAACTCACTCAGGCGGCGCGGACGCAAAGTTGCCTCGCTCTCCACCTCGTCCCGATGGCGAGCGGGGTCCACTAAACGCGCATGCATATCGATCTCCGCCATTCGCCTCGATTTTACCCTATTAGTGGGGTATAATTTTGTGGTGATGAAGGTGACGCGACCCATTTCCAGCGCCGTCGAACCGCCTGTCGAGCGCGACGCCGAACTGTTTGCCACGGTGGAGGAAGCTATTGAAATCATTCGCAACGGGGGCATGCTCATCGTGGTGGACGACGAGGATCGCGAGAACGAGGGCGACTTCGTGATGGCTGCAGAAAAGGTCACGCCCGAGGCTGTCAACTTCATGCTGCTGCACGGGCGTGGGTTGCTTTGCCTGCCCACCGAAGGCTGGCGACTGGACGAGCTGAACATACCGATGATGACTCAGGTGAATGCGCCTTTCGGCACGCTAATGGCCGAGGCAATCGACGCGCGGGAGGGCATCACTACCGGCATTTCTGCTTTTGACCGCGCTCACACCATTCGCCTGTTCGTCAGCCCCGACGCGAAACCGAGCGATTTCGTGCGTCCAGGGCATGTCTTCCCCCTCCGCGCCGCGCCCGGTGGCGTGCTGAAACGAGCTGGACACACTGAAGCTGCCGTCGACCTCGCCAAACTCGCCGGACTGTTCCCCGCAGGAGTTATCTGCGAGATCCTGAACGAGAATGGCTCGATGGCGCGGATGCCCCAGCTGATCGAGATCGCCCGCAAGCACCGCCTGAAAATCTTGACCATCGCCGATCTGATTGCTTACCGCCGTCGTCACGAAAAACTCATTCGCAAGGTGGCACCGCCTATTCACCTGCCTACCCGCTACGGCATCTTCTACCTTCACGCCTACGAGAGCGAGGTAGACCCAAATCCATACCTTGCCCTCGTCATGGGGAAAGTGGATGACGGTGAACCGGTGCTGGTGCGCGTCCACTCCAGCTGTGTCACAGGCGACCTGCTTGGTTCTCTGCGCTGCGATTGTGGCTCGCAACTGCAGCTCGCGTTGCAAAAGATTGGGGAGGAGAGACGCGGCGTGCTGGTCTACGTTCTGCAGGAAGGGCGTGGCATCGGGTTGCTGAACAAGCTGCGGGCCTATCACCTGCAAGACCAGGGGCTGGACACGGTGGAGGCGAACCGTGCGCTCGGCTTCAAGCCCGACCTGCGCGATTACGGCATCGGTGCGCAGGTCCTAGTGGATCTTGGCGTGCGCAAATTACGCCTGATGACTAACAACCCGACCAAAATCGCTGGGCTGGAGGGCTATGGGCTGGAAGTGGTCGAGCATGTACCCCTTGTCGCTCCACCCACCGAATACAACCAGCGTTACCTGCGCACCAAAGCCGAGAAGCTTGGGCACATGCTGGAACTCGAAACAGAATAGGTTCAGTGCCTTAACCGCTCGCGCAGCAGGTGGGGGATATCCGCTGGGGTGTCGGCGATAGGCACGCCCGCCTCGCTCAGCGCTTGCACTTTGGACTGCGCACTGCCTTTGCCGCCTGAGATAATTGCGCCTGCATGCCCCATCCGCTTGCCCGGCGGCGCGGTACGCCCAGAAATAAAGCCGACCACCGGTTTGCTCATCTGATGCTTGATATATTCTGCGGCAAGCTCCTCATCGGAGCCACCGATCTCGCCCACCAGCACCACCGCCTCTGTCTGTGGGTCGGCTTCGAACAGTGGCAGCACATCGATGAAGCTTGTGCCAATAATCGGGTCGCCACCAATCCCCACGCAGGTCGATTGCCCGAACCCGGCGCGGGTCAGCTCATGGACAATCTCGTAGGTCAGCGTGCCGCTGCGCGACACCAGTCCGATGGTGCCCTTGCGGAATAGGTTGCCTGGCATAATGCCCACCTTGCACTCGCCCGCCGTGGTCACGCCGGGGCAGTTCGGACCGATCAATCGGCTGCGCGTGCAACGCTTAAGATAGTTCACCACACGAATCATATCCTGCACGGGGATACCCTCCGTGATACAAACGATTAGTTCAATCCCGGCGTCGGCTGCTTCCAGAATCGCATCGGGCGCGAAGGGGGCAGGCACAAAGATGCAGGCGACATTCGCGCCGGTTTCCGCAACCGCCTGTTTCACCGTGTCATACACGGGCACACCCAGCACCTGCATGCCGCCCTTGCCCGGCGTGACGCCCGCCACAACCTTCGTGCCATAGTCGAGCATCTGGCGCGTGTGAAACTCGCCCTCGCGCCCAGTCATTCCCTGCACCAGCACCTTTGAGTCCGCGTTCACCAGAATCGCCATGCCTTCAATTGTACCCGTTGGACAGCAGGAATCCCCCTCTGCCTGACGAACTCCCCAAACAAGGAGGTGGTCAACGAGACAAGCGAACAGGCAAGCTATGCCACGCTGCCCCTGGCCCACCCAACTTTGAGCGCGGGTGGCGCACCATCTCTCGGCTGATGCCGTATGCGCCGGAAGGAGGCATACGCGGGAACACGATGCAGACGGGAATGGGGTGGTGCGTCGGGTGAATGGGGCGACTTGGCTGTTGGGGTATGACTCGGAGGGCAATCTGGTGAGCGTGAAGCGTCAAGGGGCAAGTGTCGGCTGGGTTTACACTTATGACGGGTTAGGGCGTCGTGTGAAGGCTCAGCTGGGTTCGAATGTGCAAGAGTTCTTGTACGGTGCAGGAGATAGCGTGCTTGCCGAGCGGGCGAACGGAGGCGAATGGGTGTATAATGGTTATGGTTTAGCGATGTACCAGCGCGGTGGTGAATGGCAGCAGTGGAGCATACGAGGCGATCTGGTAGCGACTTCGGATGCTGCTGGCTCTTTCAGCTCGGCAGCTCTCACCGATGCGTTTGGTGACAGCGTATCGGGCAACCGTGCGGTATATGATTGGAACGGTGCTTGGTTGTATCGGAACGAGCTGACCGAGACAGGGGGCTTGGTGAAGGTGGGTGTGCGCTGGTACGACCCTGCGGTGGGTAGGTTTTTGCAACAAGACCCGTGGCTGGGCGATATTTACCAACCTCTCACCCTGAATGGGTATGGGTATTGTGTGAATGACCCTGTGAATGCGGTGGATCCGAGTGGGATGTTTCTTAGGGAGGTTATACGGGGTGTAGGCAGAGCTATCGGTGCAGTTGTTGGTTCCGCTGTAGGAATTTTCGTTGTGATCACAGGACTTGAAGTACTTCATGGCTGTCACGAAGCTCGAAAAGCGAAAGAGTTTCGTGACAAGATAAACGAGGGACGCAAGCGTTATCAAGAAAATCCAGGAACAGAACCGCCCTCTTGGGGAAATCTTCGCCCAGACGATCCACGCCAAAGTGACCCCAGTTGGACACCAGGAACGAAGATGCCTGATGTACGGGATGATGATGCAGATGCTTGGGTGTGGCAACATTAGGAACACCTTGATAGGCGTTGTGATTCTCTCGTTCTTAGTCTCCAGTTGTAAGGGGCGAGGTGGCGTTTCGTCGCCACCTCGCCTTGCTGCCGAACCTCATGTAATCACTGCGCCTGTCCTGCCTCCAGCTGGTAAGATATCAGCTGGCGAGTTAGTAAGGGAGGAGACAGCAAAGCGTTTGGTTCTGCAATATCCCCAGAGCGCATTTGCGCACTACGAACTTGGGCGTGTGCTTCACGCAAAGAGACGCTTCAAGGATGCAATCCCCGTATTTCAACGAAGTATCCAGCTTGATCCACTCTTGCTGGGTGCGTACATGGGTTTGGCTGAATGCTACCGCTATTCGCAACCTCCCCAGTGGGAGCAAGCGGAGGCATCCATTCGCTCACTCTTGAACCGTGCGTACACCGATGAACAGCGTTCTGAGGCGTATAACGCTTTGGGAAATCTCTATTTGGACAGGCACATGTACCGTAAGCATCTGGGCGACCTGGAGCAGGCGATAAGGTTCTATGAAAAGTCACTCAAGTTGGCACCGAGAGATGTGGGCGCGGCATTGGGTATCGGCATCGCGTTGGCACGACAGGAAAAGCTACGCGAAGCAGAGCCATGGTTCGAGCGGGCTTTAGAGTGGGCAAGGACACCTCGTGAGAAAGCAAAGGCTTTAGAAGCACTTGCCAATATTGCAGCAGCTTTCGGAGACGAACAACGAGCACAGGATCTTATAGAGGAGGCGCGACGTGTCCATCCCGCTTATCCTGCAACACTATGGGAGAGAAAGAGGGAACGTTGATAAGTTTCCCCGTGGAAATCGCTCAGATATTCACCTTTGTAATAACCCCTATACTTGGGGACGAAGCGGCGCTAATTGGTACAGGTGTTGCCTTGGCTCCTTAGGATGGTTGGAGAGATAGCAAACGGACGCAAACGCAAGCCCGTCGGATCCCCCGCCGATATAGCCTTTACGACCTCTACCGCGCGATGCTCTCTGTCCTCGTCAACGGCATCCGCTGGCGCGACCTCCCCCACGACCTGCCTCCGTGCCAAACCATCTATTACCACTTCCGTCGCGGGCAAGCATTAGGGGTGTTTGAACAACTGCCGCACGCGCTGGCTTCATGGTCGCGTCGGCGTGAGCGACGCGGGCAGCCCAAAACGGTGGCGGTGGACCGTCAAAGTGTGCCGACCACCCAAAAAGGGGGGTGCGTGGCTACGACGGTGGGAAGAAACTCAAAGGGCGCAAACGGCACCTCGCGGTGAACTCGCAGGGGAACCTGTGAGGGGTACAAGTGACGGGGGCAGATGTGTCGGATGCGCGCGGGGCGTCTGCGGTTTTGGGTGAGGTATTGGGTCGGTATGGTTCGGTGCAGGTGGTGATAGCGGATGGGGCGTATGATCGGGCGGGTTTGTTGGCGTGGTGGTTGGGGCAGTGGGAGGTGGGTTTAGAGCGTGTCGGTCGTTTTGGGTGTGGTGGTTTTGTGGTGTTGTTGCGTCGTTGGTTGGTGGAGCGTAGTTTTGCGTGGTAGTTGTTGGGGTACGGCATGCCGTACCCGTACTTGTTTGTTTTGGTGTTGGGATGTGTTGTGTGTGATGGAGGAGGCTTGGATGTGGCTGGTGGGGATACAGCATCTGATGCGGTCTATTGCGAGCGATGGTTCCTAAACAGTCTCTAAGGTGTGGTCAAAAAATTGGCAGAGTACGCCGACTGTGGCAACACGTTGGAGAGCAGAGCGTGCAAACGGCAGCGCGTGGCTTTGCCAAAACGGGAGTTCATAGGGTAAAATTATGGTATGCCAACGCTGCAAATCGAAATCAGCGAAGAAGAGTACCAACAACTGAAAAATTGGATACAAGGACAGCCTGTAGAAGTGTGGCTGCGCGACGCTCTGCGCGCAGCAGTGCAGCGCCTCGCACAGGGCAAGGCACGCCTGCAAGCGTTTCACGATTGGATCCAACGCTACGCCGCCGATGAGACGCCTGTACTTCCTCTCGAATCGCTACGACGCGAGAACCTCTATCAGGAGTACGATCTGTGACCTGTCTGATTGATACGAATGTTGTCCTTCGCTGGGTTCAACGCCATGCGCCAGAACACCTTCAAGCGGATTCGTTTCGGGATTTAGATTTTGTCAGGGGGCTTGGCAGGAATCGGCGTTTCGTCGGCGAATCTTTCTATCACGGATGCGTTTGGCAACTTGGTGGCTGGGATGCGACAGGTTTATGACTGGAACGGTGCGCGGGGTTATCGGAACGAGCTAATGGCGGGCGAAGGATTTTGAGCACAGTAACGCAATCCACAACGCCCAGAACACAGGGGGTCATGAATAGTTCTCATATTGACGGTGCGAGCGAGTAAAAGCATGCCCCATACAGGGAAATACCCATGAGAAGTTGCTTAAAAAGTATTCCTTTCCCGATCCTATGCCTTGTCCGCTATTACCACGCGCACCGAACGAGACCACGCCAACATCGCATATAACACCCATACGCCCCCCTGCACATCCGAAACCACCGCTGCCAATACCCCTCAAAGGCTCCCTTGCAAATCGACGACAATCTGGCGCTTGCGCTTTTTTTATCTGCTTGCCCCTATTCTACCCCCGCCCTTTTTTGGCGGGATGGGTACACTTTGACTGTCCAACGCCCCCTGCTGCGGTGGCACACGCCGCGCTTGACGACGGGCGCGCGCCAGCAGCGCGTGTTGCATCCGCTCAAAGACCCCCAACGCTGCCTACTCTCTTAAACAGCCCCTAACGCCTCTGCTCTGTTAACAAACGCAATGCCCGCTCCATGGTAGCAAGGTCGCGTGCACCTTCCCACCAGAAGCGGATCTTGCCACGAGTATCGATCAGAACGGTTTGCGGCACACTGTGAACGCCGAGCGCTTCCGTGACAGACGCTGTGCCCATCACCTGCGGATAGTGAATCCCTCTTTGCGCACAGAATGCGCGCAGCCCTTCCTCGCCTTCGGGTTCATCGAACGCCACACCAATCACCATCACCGCATTCCCATACCGATGGTGAAATGCTATCAAGTAGGGTAGCTTCTGCTGGCAGGCACCGCACCATGTGCCCCAGAAGTTAATCAGTATCGGTTTTGGTGGACACCGTAGCGCAATCTGCTGACCTTCGAGGGTGCGAAGGTGCAGGTTCGGTGCATCGATCGCCTGGACAGGGTGCTGCGCTGTGGGGGTGAGCTGCTCCGGATAGTGTAAGCGGGCGGTTTGATACCATGCTTTCCACTGATGGATCGCCTCCCAGCGTTTCGTGTCAGGGTCTGTCAAGCGGGCGTAGAATTGCTGTCCCGTAATCGATCGCAGCGCAGCCATCGCCATTTGCTGGGTGCTGATATCGGTATCATCCAGCTGGGCAAGGATCGCCTGGACGGCACGCTTCTCTTTCAAGATGCGCAACTGGTTGAGCGCAGCTTGACGCACGGCGGTGTCTTGGTCAGCAAGAGCATCCACCAGAAACGGAACAGCCACCGTGCGCGGCAACTGACTTGCCACTTCCACCGCGCACGCACAGACGACACATAATCATGCAGCGCGTGCCGAATCAAGGCATGGGCTTCAGGTGTGTTAAGCTGTGCAGCGCTTCCCTCGCGGCGACGCGCTCTACAGTGGGTGATCGGGGTGAGACCATCTGTTTCAACCGTTGCCATCGCTGTTGCACGGGGAGCGACGACAGCTCTTCTACTTTGGCATAGGCGCGTGCCTCTTCTGCATGCAAGTGCTCATGCGAGTCGCCTGGGGGCTGCCAGTGGAAACGGATCACCAGCGCGGCTCCTATAAGACCGGCGGCCACCAGCCAGCGAGCGTATTTCCACACACTCCCCTGCAAATTTGCCATCGCCTTCATGGGCGAATTATATCCCTGCGTTAGTGTCCAGCAGCCCATGTGGGAGCTGTCCGAATCCAACCCCGCACCGAATTAATGAGATAAACTGCCTCCGCCTGAAGAAGCTCGTCCACGGTGATAATGCGCTCCTCAATCCAGCCACGCTCCAGCAGATGTTCGCGATAGACACCTGCCAGCAAGCCACACGACACAGGCGGCGTGTACAGCTTGCCCTTCAGCCGCATGACTACATTCGCAATGGTGGACTCGGTAATCTCGCCGCGTCTGTTCCAAAGGATCACATCGTCGCAGTCGGGGTGTGCTGAACGAGCGCGGTCATACACGGTGCGGTGTGTGGTCTTGTGATATAAAAAGACATCATGCGGGTCGACAGGCTCCGCTGTTAGTGTGACCCGCCAGACACGCGGTTTCGGTTCCAACGGCGCATGCCCCAGATTCACCGTACCATCCTGTCCAACGCGCAGCCGCACGCGGTAGTTTCGCTCACCTTCTACACAAAGCGATTCGTGTAGTGGCCTGAGTCGCGCCCGAATAACTTCCTTGTCCAGCCTGAACCCGAAATAGTCCGCTGAGCGTTGCAGGCGTCGCAGGTGTCGTTCCAGCAGGAAGTAGCCCTTGCGCGGGCGCCAGAGGATGGTTTCCAGCAGCTCAAACTCAGGGCGCGGGTGCAAGAGTAGATGCGCTTTCGTCAGGCACTCCTCGTATTCCGCCTGTTGCTCGGAATCCCACACCACGCCGCTGCCAACCCCGTATTCGAGCTGCCTCTGGGCGCGGTCATAGTACAGAGTTCGGATGGCGACATTGAACTGCGCGCGTCGGTTCGGAAGCACGATTCCCATCGCACCTGTGTAGATGCTGCGTGGGGTGGTCTCCAGTTCCTGAATAATCTGCGTCGCGCGGATTTTGGGCGCGCCTGTGATCGACGCTGCAGGAAACAGCGCACGAAAAATCTCCGACAGTGGTGCATTGGTCTGCGCCTCCACTGTTGAGGTCATCTGCCAGAGAGTAGCATAGCGCTCCACTTCAAAGAGGCATGGCACGCGCACAGTTCCTGTGCAGGCAATGCGTCCCAAATCGTTGCGCGCCATATCCACAATCATCAGATTTTCGGCACGGTCTTTCGGGCTGGCGTGCAGTTTGTGCGCCTGTTGCAGGTCGTCCTCAAGCGTCTTTCCGCGTAGCGCAGTGCCTTTCATCGGGCACGCGACAATATGTTCCCCGTCCAGCTTGAAAAATAACTCAGGCGACAATGACAGAATGACATGTTCCCCAATGTCGAGATAAGCCGCATAAGGTACAGGTTGTGCCTGATAGAGTCGCCAGAACAGTGCGAGCGGGTCATCATCAAACGGCGTGCGCAATCGGAAAGTGTAGTTCACCTGATACACATCGCCCGAGGCGATATACTCGCGAATGCGCTCCACAGCGCCGTAGTAGGCAGTTCGCGACAGTGTCGGCTGCCAGCAAAGGCGTTCTGCAGGGTTTGGGGCGTTCACAAAGGCGTCGGCTGGCTTGTGAGCAGGACGCAACCGCCTAAACACGCCGAACCAGACCAGCGGCAGGTTGTGTGTGTGCGTTTTGGGGAACGCTTGGTCCAGCCCATGCGCGGCTTCGTAGGCGACGAACCCGATGGCGAACAGCCCCTGCGCCGTCGCCTGTTCCACAGCCTGCAGAGCAGGCAGCACTTCCGCGTGGCTCTGCGCCTGAATCGTGTAGCAAAGCTCCTCGCCTGTTAGCCACTGGGAGCGCCCCGCCGCCTCACGATACAACACCAGCACCTGCACTTTCACATCAGGAATAGGATACTCAACGATGCAGAAGCTTTCCAGAAGCGATATCCCATCTGAAAAGCGTTGTCCTGAATAGAATGGCAGCACGCCAATGGCTGGTGTTGTGGACATCTTCGGCGTGCAACTTTGCAAAAGAGGGTGGGCGAGAAGGATGCCCCTTCCCACCCACTAACATGCGGCATTGCTCTAACCGCAAGTGCTGAACTGAAGCAGCACTAACAGGATATCATTATCATCGACCACAAAGTCCTCGTTGATATCCGCTACGCTTACGCCTGTGGTACCGTACGCCATCAACACGGCTAAAAGATCGGCATCATCAACGCAGCAATCCCCTGTAACATCCGCAGCAGGACAGCAGGCAGGTTCCGCAGATACGCGAGCCGCATTCCATGAGAAGAGCGATTCGGTGACGCCTTCAGCCGTCATTCTCATCGGCTCGCTAGAGAACGCTGCTGTCAAATCCAGCGTACGTGGGGTGTTTGTGGTGCTTCCAACAGGGAATGTCTCAACCTCACATGGCGACACGGTAGCGAGTCCCTTAGGCACATGCCAGAGACTCCAGTGCTGGCGAGCACCAAAGGGGGGTAGAGCCATTCCTGCGCTTTGTGCCACCACATAGTAGTTTTGGGTTTCCGCTACCACTTTGCCCCGATGTTCGACGCCGTGAGCGTTACGGCGAATCATCCACACAGGCCTTAGCTGAGAGTCGGTCTTAAGCAGGATCCCGTCAATATACTCACTGGCATAAGAGGAGGAGTAGCCGGTGAGCAGCCAACCTCCATCTGCGGTGCTTATGCCGAAAGCGGGATAGAGCATCTCTCGGGCACTGGTCGACAAGCTGCCAAACAGGGTGTTCTCAATTAAATTACCTGCCTGGCTGAGCTTCATCACCTGTCCCCAGTAGGGGGCGCCTAACGCACGTCCCACCACCCAGTACTGGTAGAATACTTCTCCATCGAACACTCGGAACACCGCATGGGCATACTGCTCGTAATAACCACTATCCAGCACCTTTGCCCAGCGGATTTGACCATTGGCAAGGCTCAGTGACAGCACCAGCCAATCGCGATCTACCTCTGCGGGTAAACATGCCAGCTGAAACCGCAGGGTTCGAGTAATGCCAGCGAGGATAATCGCGCGATTTTCTCCTACCCTAGGGTCGATGCCGACTGAGTCAACGACAAGGTTTCGTCCGTCATCTTGAGACCAACGGACAGTCACGCAGGTGTTATTCCAGTTAGTAAGAATGTTGCCATCTTCTAGCCCACGGATTTTATAGCAGGCAAGCACATTGCCCGTGCTCAGATCAATCCGGGCTACCCAGGTACCAACCACACCAGAGGTCTGGAGAACCACGAGTTCTCTAGCACTCACTCTCACGGTGCGACCGTTGGAGGCAAGCAGGGTGGGATAAGAGGTATCGCCGGGCACATGATAGAACCTGCTCCAAAGAATGGTGCTCAGGTCCGCTGAGAGGCGTGCCATAAAGCCCGGCTGTCCAAGGCGGGAGGTAAGCCTGCCACTCAGTATCCATGTACCATCGTCGAGGCGGAAAAGGTCCGACAGTTCAACGTCAGTTCTGGGTTCCAATCGCGTTGCACTTAATATCGCGCCTGTGGCTGCGGAGATATCCGCCAGCACGATACCGCGCACGGTACCGTTCTCGGGCAGCTTTAGCACGGCGCGATAAATATCGCCGCGAAGCGGGTAAATCCCCAGAACATCTGCGATGGTCGTCCCGTTCGGTACAAGGTAGATCGAGTTCATAGACACTTGAGCGTATCCGCTCAGAGCTACCAGCAGTAGTCCCAAAGTCAACACAAGCCAACCCTTTCGTTGTATAGGCTTCTTCATCGTCACCACCTCCTAAATCTTGGTATCAGTACCACGCATCGGAAGTCGGGATATAGACGATCCCGATCGCACCGATGTGTACTTCATATCTATGTTAAAGGGTCATCACCTCTTATGGGGGGCTGGTAAATTAGGCGAGCAAATCTTGGTGCAGAGGTGTTTACTCCCTCTGCTATTGGCTTGAAACTTCTCACATTCAAGATTGTCATATTGGCAGGTGTACCACCGTAAGCAAAGTGAACGAAGTAAATGTGGCCCAGCAAGCTTCTTCGCACCTCATGGTTACCTACCACCGCGAGGAACTCGTCTTGTCCCGTATCGGGATCATGACGAAGGAAATGCAGGTCGTAAATGTCCAAGTGTCCGTCGGCGACAAAAGCGCCAAGCAAAAACTGGCTCGGCTGCGCCATAAGGCTTGCTACCGCAGCAATCCATGCCAAAAGGCTTATGATTATTCGTGTCCGCATAGTTATGACCTCCTTCGCTTCTCATCGTCTGAACATCACCCTTATTATATCCTATATCCAATCCTGCATCGATACAAGTTCGTTACATACCTTTTTGGGTATGGTGAGTTCAAAAGCTGTCTCGGAATCCCCGTCCGAAAGATTTTCGTCTTAGGGCATGGATTTCATGGAGAATGTACAACGGTTTAGATAGAGGTATGCACGAATACAGAGCAAAGTGAGAGCCTCCATGCAGGTGTGTCCCATAGGGATCAAGCACGTTCCTTAGTTGGAAGAGGGAGTTTTCCCCCTCACCCTGACCCTCTCCCCAGCGGGGAGAGAGAGGCAATGGGTGCGGCAGGTTTCATTTCAGCCCGCTGGGCAGTGGGAGTTTAGGGCGCGGTTCGAAATCGGGCAGGCGTGGCGGGTTCGCCTCCATCTGTTTCAGAACCTCTTCGATGGCACGATCCAGCTGTGGGTCGTGCCCTACAGCGTAGTCTTGGGGGGTGTAGTCCACCTCGATATCGGGGTCTGTGCCGTAGTTTTCCACGCGCCAGCCTACATCGTAGAACCAGAAGGCGTACTCAGGCTGCGTAGTTAAGCCCTGATCCACAAACACCGACTTGGGCCAGATGCCGATCACCCCGCCCCAAGTGCGCTTGCCAATCAGAACGCCGATTTTCATCAGTTTGAAGGCGTGGCTAAACATATCGCCGTCGGAGCCTGCACGCTCGTCGGTGATGGCTACAATGGGTCCCATCACCGAGTCGTACGGGTAGGGTACAGGCTTACCCCAGCGTGGCACATCATAGCCCAACCGTTTGCGGGCAAGTTTTTCCAGCAGCAGGGGCGAGACCATGCCGCCGCCATTCGCTCGAACATCCACAATCAGCGCAGGGCGTGCAAGCTCCGCCAGGAAGCCCCGATGGAACTCCGAGAAGCCCCAGCCACCCATGTCGGGAATATGCAGATAGCCGACCTGCCCGTTCGTTCTGGCATGCACATACTCGCGGTTACGCCGTACCCAGTCACGGTAGCGCAGTTTGGTCTCATCGCGGAGCGTTTTGGTGACGACTGTGCGCGTTTCGCCCCGCAGGTTGCGCAGGGTTAGTTCCACAGGCATGCCCGCCAGGTTTAATAACGCCTCGCCGGGTGTGAAGTCGCGCGTTAGCCGCCTGCCATTGATGGCGATCAGCACTTCGCCGACCTGCGCATTCACGCCAGGCTCGTTCAGAGGCGAGTCGACCTCTTCCAGCCACGGGTCACCTTGCAAGATGCGCGCGATTCGGTAGCCGTGCGCGGCGTCGTCCCATTCGAACTCTGCACCAAGGAATCCGACGCTATACTGGGGTGGCTGACGGTAATCACCGCCGAACTCGTAGCAATGCGAAGTGCCCAGCTCACCCTGCATCTCCCACATTAGGTCGGAGAACTCACTGCGGGTAGCAACGCGCTCCAGCAGCGGATAGTAGCGGTCGTATACCTTCTGCCAGTCGACGCCCGACATATCCGCGCTCCAGAAAAATTCGCGCTGCAATCGCCACGCTTCGCGGTACATCTGCTGCCACTCTTTTGTAGGCACGACGGCGCAGCGCACGCGCGAAAGGTCAATCCAGCCACTCTCACGCGAGGGAGGCGACTGCTCGTGCTTCTCGTCGGGCTTTTGACCTGCGGGAATGACACGCAGCCGCTTGCCCGAACGGTACGCCAGCGTCTTGTGGTCGCGTGACAGGGTGAAATCGCTCACCTTCGTTGCCAGCGTCTCGGTCTTGGCGGTGTTGAAGTCGTACATCAGCAGGGTGCCCTTGCCTTCGTCCTCTTCGCTCAGCCAGTCCTTGCCCAGTATCCCTTCGACAGGAAACTGGGTGACAATCACGCGCCGTTTACTCAGTCCTGCAACCTGTCCATAGATGCCTGCAGGCAGGGGCACAGTGATCACCCGCAGGTGGATGTCATCAAAGTCGATTTGGATGGGTGTGGTGGGCGGCTTGGGCGGGCTTTCCTTCTGTTGCGGCTCGGTGTGTGCCTGCCCCGCCGGCTCCGTCTTCTGCTTGCCTGAACGCCTCATCGGGTAATCCATAGCCTCCTCCGCTAAGCGCATGGTTACCATGAACGAACCATAGGGTTTCCTTGAGAGGAAGTATACCTGTCTTCTCTACAGCGCCAGTGCCCTCCGCAAGAAAGCGACCTGTTGCTCGGCGTAGCGGTGGGCGTAGTCCAAATCGGCGGGCGCAACGGACGGTTTTTCGTGATCGGTGAGGGTCGGGATGCGGTCGTGCCAACGGAAATGGGCAGGCGTCTCATCGGGCAGCTGGGTATCCGTCAGGGTGGCAACTGCCAGCGTCCACATTCGTGGCACGGTGGTCAGATTGTAGCCGCCTCCGCCGAGCGCGACCGTGGGCAGTCCGAGCGAACGCGCCCACGCCACCGCGCGCTGCCAGCCCTGCGCCGTCAGATTTAGGTGTCCCAGCGGGTCCAAATAGTGCGGGTCGACGCCCATCTGGAGCACCAGCGCGTCGGGCTGGAACCGTTCAAAGACATGCGGCACTACCTGCTGGAATGCCCACCACCAGATATCGTCGTCGGTTTCGGGTGCGAGCGGGATATTGATGGATGTACCCCATGCTTCCCCTTCGCCCAGTTCATCGGCGAACCCTGTGCCGGGAAAGAGCCACCGTCCGCCTTCGTGAATGGAGACGGTGAGCACCGTCGGGTCGCGATAGAAAATCCACTGCACGCCGTCGCCGTGATGGAGATCAATATCCAGATAGGCGACGCGCTCGAACCGCTCGCGCAAGATGACAATGGCAATAGCAGGGTCGTTGAACACGCAGAAGCCGCTGGCGCGGTCGGGCAGGGCATGGTGCAGTCCGCCGCCGAGGCTGAAGGCGAGCGGTTCACCATCGCGCACAGCCAGGGCGGCTTCAAGGGTGGTGCTGACATAGGCGAGCGCCGCCTCCCACATGCCCACAAAGGGCGGGTTATCACCCAGAGGCGAGAACCCACAGCACTCCATCTCCATCACAGGCTCCCCCGCACTCATCGCTCGGACAATATCCACATAGCAATCGGTATGCACGCGCCGAATCGCGGTGGTCACCTGCTCCTCGGGCAAGGACGGCTCCTTCAGAAGGAGTCGCGACTTGAACAGCCCATACACTTCCAGCAGCTCCAGTGTCAGCCGCAAGCGCATGGGCTTCAATGGATGCCACTCGGCAAACTGATACTGCTCCAGTTGGCTGGTATAGAAAAAAGGTGCCATCCCCATGCTCCCATCGCGCGTAGTATACCCTTGACGGCGTGGTGGAAAGGTATCATGCAACGAGGCGCTATCCCATGAAAGTTTTTATTGGAGCCGACCATGCGGGCTACGCGCTTAAAGAGGCGTTGCGCGACCACCTGCAGCGGCAGGGCTACGCGGTTGAGGATCTCGGTGTGTTTTCGGCGGAACCAGCCGATTACCCCGATATTGCGCACCAGCTCACTGCGCGGGTGATTGCGGAGTCGGAGTCGCGTGGGATTCTGATCTGCGGCACGGGTATCGGCATGTGCATCGCGGCGAACAAGCGGCGCGGTATCCGCGCTGCCCATGCCGAGGAACCTCTCTCTGCCCAGCTGGCGCGTGCCCATAACGACGCGAATGTGCTGTGTCTTGGCGGGCGCATTCTGGGCATCGAACTTGCCAAAGCCATCACTGACGCCTTCCTGCAGACGCCCTTCAGCGGTGAGGAGCGCCACGCCCGCCGCGTGCAGAAACTGGAACTGCTATGAGAGGCGACTTTCCCGATATTCAGCGCGTGATCGAGATTATCGCCGAGCGGAAGATTGAAGAGGCGATGCAGGAGGGTAAGTTCGAGAATTTGCCGGGCAAGGGCAAGCCGCTGCCGATGGACGAGGAGTGGTTCGTGCCCCCCGAAATGCGCCCCGCCGTACGCCTGCTCAAAAGCGCGGGCGTGCTGCCTGACTGGCTGGAATATGCCCGCCAGATAGAAGACGCTCGCGAGGAGTGCCGCCGCTGCTGGCAACGCGCCGAGCACGAGTACCCCCGAATCTGTCAGCAACCGCTGGAACAGTACACCCTCTGGCTGGAACAGCGTACCCATGAGCTGCACCGCGCAATGGAACGGGTGAACCAGCTCATTCTGGTCTATAACTGCTGTGCGCCTGCGAGCGCGCGCACCGAGATCCCATATCAGGTTCAAGCGGAGCTACAACGCTTTCGCGCATGTTTCCCCTATCCCGTCACTGGGTAGAGACAGGGCGAGGAAAAGCCGTTCGCGCGTGAGCCACGCAAGGGAGTGTGAGGATGTCTATTTGCGTGCGGCGTTTTTACGGATGCGGGCTATCTCCTCGTCGGTCAGGGCGCGCTCGAAGCTACGAAAGCCTGCCAGTTGGAAGCCGTGCTTGCGTGCCAGTTGCTGGGTGGTCTCCACCTGCTGCAGGCTCACCTCTTTGCCCAAGGTGAAGTTTTCGATGCGCCCTTCCAGCGCGAGCATCATCGTCTCGGACATGCAGGCGTAAGCGGTGCGTGGTGGGAAACCGAAGTCGAAGCCGAAATCGACCTCGCCGGGCACCGCGACCACACCTCCCTCGATCACCAGCACATCGTCGCGTTCGCGGGCGACGCGCACCGACACATCGCGTGGGCGTGCCACATCACACACGACCGCGCCCGGCTTCAGATGCTGCGGATAGATGACGGCATCCACCGCGCTGGTGACGGTGATGACCACATCCGCGTGGGGCAGATCGCGTGCCAGCTCGGTGGACACCTGGACCTCGCCGCGGGCGCGCTCGTGCAGCGCATGGGCAATTGGCTCCAGACGGCTGGCGTCGCGTCCGAGTAGCAGCATTCGGGCAGCGAGCGGTGCCAGCGCCTCGGCGCAGGTACGCCCGATGGAACCTGTCGCCCCCACTACCGCGACCGTTGCCTCGTCAATCGGGATGCCCATCAATTCCGCGCCGCGAATCGCGCCCTCGATCGCGGTCGCCACCGTGTAGCTGTTGCCGGTCGTCACGGCGATCTCCAGGTTGCGGGCGATGGTGATGCCGCCATCGCCCACCACGGAAGTGAATGCACCCAACCCGATAATCTCCGCCCCCAACTCCTGCGCGATTTGCCCACAGCGAATAATCTTGCGGTAGACAAAATCGAGTGGCAGCGAGAGCATCATTCGGGGTGAAAGCGGACAGCCGATGAACCAGCCTTCGGTCTCCGCGCCGGTAAGCGAGCGCACGCCCGTAATGCGCGAGATGACCATCGGCTCCTTCCGCTTCAACAGGCTTTCCACCCACCGCTCGGGCAGATAGCGGGCAATCGGGTATTTGCGCGCCGCGTCCCGCTTCACATCGATCGGATGAATCACAAAGGCGAACCGATGCATCCTTGCCTCCAGACAAAGGATACCCGAAAAAAGGTATAATCGATAAACATGAGCGTTCTGCAGGAGGATTTCTGGCTGCCGCGTTCGGGACCGATGCCGCGTCCGAAAAGCGTGGCGGAGGCAGTAGAGGTATTGCGACGCGAGGCGTTCCCCTCGCCTGGCGTGTCGCAGGTGCGCTTTCACGCCCGCGAGTTCACCTCGATCTGTCCCCGCTCCGGTCAGCCCGACTTTGGCGAGGTGATTATCGAATACGCCCCCGACAGGCTCTGCCTCGAATCGAAATCGCTCAAGTTCTACCTGTGGGCGTTTCGAGATGAGCCAGTTTATGCGGAGGGACTGGTAGCGCGCATCGCCGATGACCTCTATGAGGTGCTGCAACCGCTTTGGGTGCGCGTGGTTGTGCGTCAGTATCCGCGCGGTGGCATCGAGATCGAGGCGGAGGCACGGCGCAGCCGCGACTCGATGAACGGGTAAAATAGTTCTGTGCGCTTTCTCGCAAAATGGGTTCTGTTTGCGCTCGCCCTCTACCTCACCTTCTGGAGCGGGCAGCAATTGGGGCTGGACATGTCACCCAGCTCGCACTGGCAAGATGTGGCGGTGATGTCGTTGCTGTTGGGGCTGGTGAACGCCCTGGTGCGCCCCCTGCTGCGGATGGCGCTGCTACCGCTGAACTGCCTCACGCTGGGTATCGCGGGGCTTATCGCGAACGCGCTGCTGTTCTGGCTGGTGTTCGCGATTGCTCCATTCGGGTTCAAAGTGGGGAATTTCTGGGCGGCACTCTATGGGTCGGTGGTGCTGGGAATCGTGCACGGGCTGTTGAGTGGACTCTTTCTGGAGGAGGAACATCGCAGGCGACGATGATGGCACGATGGTTGCGAGCAAGCGCGCTCGGAATCGGGTTCTATGTGCTGCTGACCGGTGTCCATTATGGTGCGCTGTGGGGAGTGGATCAGCTGCGCCAGCGGTGGGAAACACGGCTCGAAAATCGGTATGGTGAATCTGCTGTGGACCGCGAGCCACCTTACAGGTCTGGGGAGCGTGTAGTGATTGCTCTGGATGTCCAGCTCAGCCCCTACTGGCAGGAAGCCGTTGGTATGAGCGCGCTGCTGAGTCTGCCTGTGGCGATTTTGACGGGCATGACGGCATTCTTGATCAAACGGGCGACACGCGCGGCAGTGATGGCGGTCGTGCTGGTGTCCAATATCTTTCTTTTGTGGCTGCTGACCCAGCTGGGCGGGGTGGCGTTAGCAGGCTATCTGGTGAATACCCCCCTCGCTGCCCTTGTTGTCGGCGCGATTGTGGGCATACCACACGGCATCGTCGCGATGCTCATCCTTACACCAGGGAGACGATAAGCCAGCACCAAACCATGCCACAGGGAGAGTGAAGCACGAAATGGCGCGTACAAAAACGGCGCGAAGTCGGCGCAGACCAGTGGGGCAACTCATGGTGCTCACGGGTGTCTCGGGCGCGGGGAAAACGCTCGCCCTGCAGACGCTGGAAGACATTGGCTACTTCTGTATCGATAACCTGCTTCCTTCTCTGCTCAAGACGCTGACCATTAGAGTGAAGCAGGGGCAGCGTGTGGCGGTGGTGGTCGACACCCGTTCGGGCGAGCCGTTGACCAGTGCGGTGCAAGCAATTCAACACCTGCGCGCCCGTCATATCCCCGTGCAAGTGCTGTTTCTGGACTGTGCTGATGAGGTGCTGTTGCGCCGTTTCAAGGAGACACGCCGACCACATCCCCTGACAAGCCGCGACATGGAAGGAGGACAGCAGGAGAAAGGCGTTCCGGCGTTGCTTCGCTACTCGCTGCCTCACGCGATTGCCCGTGAGCGCGAGCTGCTTGCGCCCCTGCGCGAAATTGCTGATCGTGTTCTGGACACCACGCTGTTTCGCCCCCACGACCTGCGCGAGGCGATGCGCGCCATAGCGGGTGAGGAAGATGTACCGGCACCACTGCGTCTACGCATCGTTTCCTTCGGATACAAATATGGCATCCCAACCGATGCCGATCTGGTGTTTGATGTGCGCTTCCTGCGCAACCCGCACTATGTGCCTGAGTTGCAGCCTTTAACGGGCACGGATTCCTCTGTGCAGGACTATGTGCTGAGCGATAAGGGTACGCAGGCTTTTCTGGTCGAACTGGAGCGGTTCCTGACCCATCTGCTGCCCCAATACCAGCAGGAGGGCAAGGCATACCTGACGATAGCCATCGGTTGCACGGGTGGGCGGCACCGCTCGGTGGTGCTGGCGAACTACCTCTGCGACTGGTTCACCCAGCAGGGCTATCGTGCCACGGTGGAACATCGCGATCTGGAGCGAGGTGAGGAATAGATGCCGAACGAACGCCTGCGCTGGTTGTTGCCGGGCATCAATGTAAAACGGTGGTTGCTACTTTCGGGACTGGGTGTGGTTGTGGCACTGCTGGGTGTCTGGGTGTTGCTGGAGGGGCAGCCCACCTACTGGCTGGACAGGCTCTACACCGCTTTAGACCGTTTTTTGCGCCGTTCACTCAGCACGGCGCAGGGTGTGCAGGTCGCTCGCTGGGGAATCGGGTTGGGATTGGTCGCGTTGGGAGGCGCGCTCTGGTGGTGGGGGCTGCGTCGCGCATGGCGCACCCTGGTCGCCATTCTGCAGCCGCGTGTGAGTGGGCGCGTATGGGATGTGCTCTCCCGTTATGTGCTGATGGCCCATGGCAAGCGTGTCGTGGTGATCGGCGGCGGCACCGGACTCTCCACCATGCTGCGCGGACTCAAACGCTACACTGCCAATATCGTCGCGGTGGTCACCGTAACGGACGATGGTGGCTCGTCGGGACGGCTGCGGTCGGAACTCGGCATCCTGCCCCCAGGTGATATTCGGAGTTGCCTGATTGCACTTGCCGATGCCGAAGGCTCCATGACCGCACTGTTGCAGCATCGATTTCCTTCCGAATCGGGCACGCTGGGTGGGCATTCCGTAGGCAACCTGCTCATCGCTGCGATGACCCAGATTACGGGCGACTTTGAGCAGGCGGTCAAGGAGATGAGCAAAGTGCTCGCAATTCGCGGGCGCGTGTTGCCCTCCACGCTGACCCAAGTGACCCTTTGCGCGGAAATGGAAGACGGCCGTTGCATAGAAGGCGAAACGGCCATTGTAGCGCATCCGTCCCGCATCCGACGCATGCACCTCAAGCCTCCGGACCCACCTGCCCCGCCCGAAGTGATTGAAGCGATTCGCCAAGCGGATGTGATTGTGCTGGGCCCCGGCAGCCTCTTCACCAGCGTCATTCCGAACCTGCTTGTGCCTGCTATCTCCAACGCCCTCCACGCCACCAACGCGGTGCGAATCTATGTGTGCAATGTGATGACCCAGCCGGGCGAAACAGATCACTTCACCGCCTCAGACCATGTGCGGGCAATTGAGGCACACGCGGGCAAGCGCGTGTTCGACTATGTGCTGGTCAATACGCGCACACCGCGCCCCGAGATGCTGGAACGGTATCGCGCCAGCGGACAGGAGGTGGTTATTCACGATATAGACCGTATCCGAGCGATGGGCTACAAGGTTATCACGGGCGACTTTATCAGTGAGAGCGACTTCGTACGTCACGACCCTGTGCGATTGGCGGAGGCGATTCTGCGCCTGGCGAAGTAAGAACCCCCTCTCTCACTCTGTGAGAGAGGGGGTTGAAACAAAGGGAATCAGGGGATACGCTCCATTGTAAGCGTGCCGTCCAGCGGCATGGGGGCCCCTTCCGCCGGCATGCCTTTGACCGTTGCGCTCATCCGAACCAGCATGCCCGTTTTGAGATCGATCCAGGCGTGCCCGGTGAGAGTGGCAGTACCGCCCGCCGCATTCTCGCCCACCTCCTGAACGGTGAACTTGACCTTGAGTGCATCCACCTCGCCAATCTTTTCTTTGGCAACCAGCTCGTAATTGGCTTTGAGTGCAGGCGCACTGCCTTCCGCCTTCATCTCAGCGTTCCACTTATCGCCGATCTTGACGGGCTTGTCGGGGAAGGAGCTGGCATTAAGCCTCGCCATGCGCAAAGCGGCCTCCGCGTTGTTACCACCTTCCACCTTGACAGGCATGCCATTCGGCTTGAAGGTCGTTTTGGTGGCAGGCGAAGGGGGAATAGGCATCTCCTGTTCGCCGAACTTGACCATCCCGTCGCTGGAGCTGCTCTCGATAACGATGTTACCGTCCCCGTCGACCTTAAGAACCTTGTTGGTCATGGTCATCGTGACGACGGCTGACTGCTCGCCGAAGGTCAGCTCCATCGTGAAGCGGTACTTGAAGAGGTCACCCTCTTTCACCTGCAGCTTCAGCGTGTACTCCTCCTGGGTGGGAACTGCTTCCTGGGCCGAGGCAAACGCTGTTAGCCAGGCACTAAGCGCGATCAGCACTATTGACCGAATCCTGTTGCTCATCATCTGTCCTCCTTGTGCGTTGTGTTTAATGCGCGGGTATTATACCCTCTGGAATGGACAAGCCGGTGCTGATCGAGGCGCGGCAGGCGAGTCTGCTTTATCGTGATGGCGAGCGCGTGGTGCACGCCATACGCGAGGTCTCGTTACGTGTGCATCGGGGCGAGTTTATCGGCATTGAGGGACCCTCGGGTTCGGGCAAAAGCTCGCTGCTCTATCTGCTCAGCGGGCTGAAAACCCCCACTTCAGGCGTAGTCACCTATCAGGGTCGCCCCTATACCGAGATGAGCGACGCGGAGCGCAGCGCGATTCGGCGAGCGCGGTTCGGGTTCGTGTTCCAACAGCCGTACCTGCTTGGCTACTTGACAGTGCTGGAGAACTTGCTGGTGGGGGCATCGGATGTTCGTGGAACAGAAAGGCGTGCGCGCGAGCTGTTGCATGCGTTGGGGCTAACCGAGAAGGTGGATTGTTATCCTGCGTCGCTCTCGGGGGGTGAACGGCAGCGGGTCTGCGTGGCGCGTGCCCTGCTGCTGGAGCCAGAGGTAATCTTTGCGGATGAGCCAACGGCTGCGCTGGATCAGCAAACGGGGCTACAGGTGCTGGAGCTGCTGGTGAAACACCGCGGCGATGGGGCTGTGGTACTGGTGACGCATGACCCGCTGATGCTCAGCTACTGCGATACGGTCCATCCCTTGCGCAACGGGCAGATTCAGGTAGAATCTGCTCATCATGCAGGGTGTGCTGCCGATGGATGAGCTGCTGACCAGTTCGACAACGCCTACGCCACGGGAAGGGGAACAGCTAAGTGCGCTGATTTTTGGGAGCGACCCGACTCCACACATTGTGGCGGTCGAAGCCGTGGACAGTACCCTCTGGCTCTACATCCGTGAGGGCGAAAGAACGCGCGTCCAGAAGGAGCCGTTTCAGCCGTGGTTGCTTAGCGATCAGCCCATCACCCTACCCGGGGTGTACTGGCAGGAACTGGAGGGCGATCTGGGCGACCGTCCTGCCCTGCGCTACATGGCACGCTGTGCCGACCGCGACATCTTTGATCGGCTGCGCCAGGCATTGCGCGAGGAACATCGTGCCACCATCGCCTTTGGTGCCCTCCCGCGTCAGTACCTCATGCTCACGGGCACAACGCTATTCAAGGGCATGACCTTCGAGCAGTTGCATCGTGTCCAGCTCGATATCGAGACCAGCACCCTCACACCCGATCAGCCAGGCGCTGCCATCCTGATGATCGCCTTGAGCGACAATCGCGGCTACGAGGAGCTGCTGGAAGGCGACGAGCCGGTGATTTTGCAGCAGCTGGTGGAACGGATTCAGACGCTCGACCCAGATGTGATTGAGGGGCACAACCTGTTCGGGTTCGATATTCCGTTTCTGGTCGCTCGCGCCGAACATTATCGCATCCCGCTGGCGCTCGGCAGGGATGGCTCCACCCTGCGCGTGGGGTCGCCGCGTACCTGCGTGATTGGTGCAAACAGCCGCTCCTTCAAGCCTGCCTTCGTCCATGGGCGCCACCTGCTGGACACCTATCTGGCAGTGCAACGATTCGACATCGGGCGGGGCGAGCTAGAAAGCTACGGACTGAAAGAATCAGCCCAAAGTCTCGGACTGGCGTTGGAGGAACGCATCTATCTGGAACGCGAGCAGATTCCGCACCTCTGGCAGACCGACCCCGACACGGTGCGCCAGTATTGCCTGCAGGATGTGCATGAGACGTGCCGCCTGGCAGAACTGGTACTGCCCACCGAGTTCTATCAGTGCCAAATGGTGCCTGACACCCTGCAGAATCTGGCGACCATCGGCACAGGCGAAAAGGTCAATCTGCTCTTTCTGCGTGCCTATCTGCAGGCGGGGCATGCGATTCCGCTTCCCCAAGAGCCGCGTGATTATCCCGGCGGCTATACCGAGGTACGGGTCGTGGGATTGGTGCAGCGTGTGGTGAAAGCCGATGTGGAAAGCCTCTACCCCAGCGTGATGCTCCAGTTTGGCATCAAGCCTGAAGCCGACCGCCTGAATGTGTTCCTGCCCTTGCTGCGCGAACTGACCCGTCGCCGACTGGACGCCAAAGTTCGTGCCCGCCAGAGCCAAGGCCCTGAAGCCAGCTATTGGGATGGTCTACAAGCCTCTTTTAAAATTCTCATTAATTCATTTTATGGTTATTTAGGTTCTCAATTTAACTTCAATGACTATAATGCTGCAGAAGCTGTCACGCTGAAGGGGCAGGAGATTGTTAAACACATCGCGGCGGAGATTGAGGCGCGGGGCGGTCGCGTTATCGAGATCGATACGGACGGGGTCTATTTCCAGCCTCCTGCAGGTATCGAAACGGAAGAGCAGGAGAAGGCATTTGTAGCACAGATTGCCGAAACACTGCCCGAAGGGATTCGGCTGGTGCATGATGGGCGGTATCAGGCGATGCTCTCGGTCAAGACCAAGAACTATGTGTTGTTGGGTTACGACGGCAAGCTTATCTACAAGGGTGCTTCACTGCGCTCGCGTGCGGATGAACGGTTCGGACGCGAGTTCATCAGTCAGGCAATCCAGTGGCTTTTGCAGGGTCAACCGCAGCGTGTGTCAGAGGAGTATCGGCGACTCGCAAACGCGATTCTGAATGGCGAACTACCCATTGAACATCTGTGCCGCCGCGAGCGAATCACTGAAAAAAGCCGCCTGTCCCATCACCCGCTGCGCGAACTGGCGGCGCGCTTTCAGGTGGGTGACTATATCAATGTTTATCGTCGCAAGGATGGCTCGCTCGGCTTGCTGGAGGAGTATGCAGACGACGAGGATCGCGAGCATTATGTGGAAAAACTCTACAAATTTGCCTGCCGCCTGCAGGAACTGTTCCCCGATTTCGAGCAGTTGTTCCCCAAGCCCCAGACGCTGGTCGCCACGCGCGACCAGGCAAGTTTGTTCGATTAAACAGTGAGAATCGTTCTAACGGGTGGTGCTGGCTTCATCGGGCGTGCGATGGTGCAGGCGTGGTCGCCAATGCATCAGGTGACTGTGCTGACCCGCGATGTGGAACGCGCCCGTGCCCAGCTGCCGCAAAGCGTGGCATGTGTGCGCTGGGATGGCGAGACGCTGGGAGATTGGGTAGAAGCCCTGGAAGGTGCTGATGCATTGGTCAATCTTGCCGGGGAGAACATCGCGCAGCGCTGGACCGCTGCGGTCAAGGAGCGCCTGCGCCGGAGCCGTGTACAGCCTGCACGCCTGCTTGTCCAAGCGCTTTCCAGGTTGCGCCAGCCGCCTGCCGTGCTGCTACAGGCATCTGCTATCGGCATCTATGATCAGAACCCGGCACTCGAAGTAGACGAGAGCAGCCCGCCCGGCAGAGGTTTTCTGGCGGAGCTGTGTGTGGAGTGGGAATCGGCGGTGCGCCCTGCCGGATCGCTGGGCATACGCCTCTGCTGGATGCGACTCGGTATTGTGCTGGGAGTAGGGGGTGGCGCACTGGCTAAGATGTTAACCCCTTTTCGACTCGGGATTGGTGGACCCATCGGCTCTGGCAGGCAGTGGCTCTCGTGGATTCATACCGAAGATGTGGTCGAGGCAGCGCACTTGCTGATGGAGCAGCCGCATCTTTCGGGCGTCTTTAACTTCACCGCACCCAGCCCTGTGACCATGGACGAGTTTGCCCACACACTTAGCAAAGTCTTGCGACGCCCTGCATGGCTGCGCGTTCCTGCCTTCGCGCCCAAGATTTTATTTGGCGAGATGGCAGAAACATTGCTGCAGGGTTCGCGCGTGCTACCCCGACGACTGCTTGAAGCGGGCTATGCCTTTCGGTATCCTGAGCTGGAAAGTGCGCTGAGGGCGGCGTTAACCCGATGATCCACACCTTCATCTGGCAGGCGATGGGCACCGAGTATCAGCTGCACCTAATCGAGGCGGACTTGATCCGTGCGGAAGCCATTGCGGACGCCCTGCGGGAAGAGGTGAAGCGACTGGAGCGACAGCTCAGTCTCTACCAGCCAGACAGTGACCTGTGCTACCTGAACGCGCATGCCGCCAGAGCGCCGGTGCGCGTTGAGCCAGGGCTGTTTCAGCTCCTACAGACCTGCAAAACGCTGTGGGAGCAAACCGACGGCGCGTTCGACCCGACCGTCACCCCGCTGCTGCGCCTGTGGGGGTTCGTGGACCATCGCTACCGATTGCCCTCGCCTGAAGAGATCGCCGATGCCTTAGAGCGAGTGGGCATGGAGTGGGTGCTGCTGGAGCCGGAAGGGCGGTGGGTCTACTACGGGCGCGAAGGGGTGGAATTGAGCTTTGGCGCAATTGGCAAGGGCTGGGCGATTGCTCGGTGCGTGCATCTGCTGAAGCAGTATGAAGTGGCAACCGCGCTCCTCTCCGCAGGAGGCAGCACGCTCTACGCGCTGGGAGCACCGCCCGATTCAGACGGCTGGACGGTTGAAATCCCTTATCCAGAAGGGGAAGAAGCCAAAAAAACTCTCCCCTCTGGGGGGAGGGTAGGGGTGAGGGGTCAAATAAGTGAGAGGGAAGAGCGGGTGGATGTTATCTTCTTGCGCGACTGTGCCTTCTCCACCTCGGGGAGCACTGAACAGTTCTTTGAGGTGGATGGTAAACGCTATGCGCACATTCTGGATCCACGCACGGGCTATCCCGCCGAGAAGCTGCTGAGCGTTTCGATATGCGCTCCCGATCCGACCCTGGCTGATGCCTTAAGCACCGCGCTGTTCGTGGGCGGTCAGCCCCTGATTACGCGCTGGCGACAGCAGCACCCGCAGTGGCAGATATGGCATTTCCCTTGAAAAAAACAGCCCTATCCGTTGCGCAAAAAGCAGGAATCGGGCGCGACTTGTCATAGAGAGGGATGGATGGCATCTACATGGCGAATGCGATGGTGGCGGTTGGGGTTGTGGGCGCTAGTCTTGCTGACAGGCGCGGCGCTGGCACCTCGTTCCATGCATATCTATGCGCAGTGGTGGCAGACCCGCCAGGAAGTGCAAGCACTGGAACAGCAGGTGCAGGCGTTGCAACGGGAGGGCACGGCGCTGCGTCAACAACTCCAGCGGCTCTCCACCCCTGCGGGCAAGGAGGCACTGGCACGCGAGAAGGGCTGGATTAAACGGGGTGAGCAGCCCCTACAGATCGTGCCCGAATAAGGCAACGCCCCGAAAAATTACCTGTTTTTCCCCGAATTTCCCCCGAATTTCCCCCAAAATCGGGCGTCCCCCCTTGACATTGGCGCGCGGAATGTGCTATAATAGAAGCGTCAGGCAGATAGGTCCTCTGCCTGACCAATCCGGCAGAACCCGGAAAGGAGGATATGATGATGCTGAAACGATGGACCGGAGTGGCACTCGGTGCCCTGTTGGCTGTGAATGCGTTCGCGTTCTTCGGCGAGACGGAGCCGAACGGTACACGTGCAACGCCGGATGTGCATGTGTTCGATGCGGGGAACGGCTATACTGCGCCGTGGTCTGATGTCGGCGTGCTGAGCCTGACCACCAACGACTCCGACTTCTTCAAAATCTGGCTGAACACAGGCGACTGGTTGACCGCTATCACCTTCCCTATCCAGACGAACTACTTCGTGCCCGACACCGTGATGGCGCTCTTTGATGGCATGAGAACCACTGCCATCGTCCACAACGATGACGCAGGCTCTGGCTTTGGCTCTGCCATCCGCTGGCAGGCGAACGCCTCTGGTTACTACTACATCGCGATCACGGGGTTTCACTCGGGCGACTGGTCCTCACTGAGCTACTATGAAGGTGCGACCCATAGTGAGACTGGCTCCTACATCCTGACCCTGAGCGTGGTGCCGGAGCCTGCGAGCATGATCGCGCTTGGCACGGGGCTGGTGGGTCTGCTGGCTCTGCGCCGACGCCGCAAGTAATCCCTTGCCAACAGGGAAATTAGCGGGGAGGTGGTACTATACACCTCCCTTTTTTGATTCGAAACGGTAAATCGTCGTGCAGAGGTGTTTCCCCGGATCAAAAAAATGGTAGCCCCAGGGGGATTCGAACCCCCGTCCTCCTGGCTGAGAACCAGGCGTCCTAGACCACTAGACCATGGGGCCACCAAGCAGTTCCTATTATACCATGCGCATGTCGCTTCTGTCAAGGGGTTTGCCCCGTTTAGAAGCGATAGCCAATAGTGACCGAAAAGCCATTGGCGCGGTCGTTCCCGGGGCCGAAGCGGTCGGTAATGTCATAATTCAGCTCCACGCTATAGGTCTCATTGAGGTGCAGGGTTAGCCCGACGCGCCCACCAAACACATTTTTGCTCGGACCCGTAGTGTCCGCCACATACAATCCGATGCCAAATCGCAGCTGCAGCACGGCATCGGTCTCACCGAAAGGCTGCTCATAAATCTGGCTGACCAGCAGTGCAGTGACTGCACCACGCGAGCCGCCCGTTTGATGGGTGAAGAGGTCCGCGCTAATCTCGGTCGCCGCGCTGCCGAAAAAGGGAAGCCCAACCGTCTGATAACTCAGCCCGACGGCGAACCAGGTCTTATTGAACGCTTGCAGGTTCTCATCGGAAGGGAAGTACGCACCCACTCGCAGGCGCAAAGAACCTTCCACCTGAGCCAGGGCAGGCAAACTGCTGCTAATCAACAGCGCACTGAGTGCGCTCCAGCGTAGCCATCGTTTCATCATTCGCTTTACCTCCGTGTAGTTGTTGCCATGTTCCGTTGTTCGCGTCCACGCGCTCATCTCCTGCTATTTTACCTGCTGGCATAGGGCGTTGCCCCGGTCAGACATGCAAGAGTGGGTGTGAAAGCCTGCTGTGCCTATGGAATAAAGGGGGTGGCGATGGAACTGAGTGCGTTGCAGATTCGGGTAGCTCGCACGCCGGGACTGGGCATGCTGCCCCAGGTGTCGGCGCAGATTCTGAAGCTGGTGGACAATCCGAACGCCTCACCCCGGCAAGTCGGCGCGCTGATCGAGCGTGATGCTGGGCTGGCTTCGAAACTGCTCAAAACGGCCAACAGCTCCTATTACGGCATGCCGGGTAAAGTGCGCACTGTGTCGCAGGCGATTTCGGTAATGGGGTTATCAGCCGTCCGCTCGGTGATTGTGAGCCAGGTCTATCAGCAGATGACGGCGGGACGCGCCCATGCGCGCCGATTCGATAAAGTGGCATTCTGGCAGCATTCGCTGGCGACTGCTGTTGGCGCGAAGATCCTAGCGCGGTTCAGCGGATGGCGTGATCTCGAGGAGGCATTTCTTGCCGGATTGCTGCATGATGCGGGGCGGCTGGTGATGGATCGATTCCTGACCAGCGAGTTCGACCAGGCAATCGCGCTCTCGCTGGAACGTGGCTGCAGCTTGTTGGAGGCGGAACGCGAGACGCTGGGCTATACCCATGTGGAGGTCGGTGTGATGCTGGGTGAACAGTGGCAGCTGCCCAGCAGCCTGACGGAGGCTATCCAAAGGCACCATGAAGCCGTCCTGTATGAGGAATCGCCGCTCGGTTGCCTCGTTGCAGTGGCGAATGTGCTGGCACATCAGGCAGGGTTTGGACTGGGTGCGCCTGTGCTCTACGAGCTTTCACCTGAAATGCAGCAATCGCTAAAACTGCCACCAGAGCAGCTTGAGGGGCTGAAGCAAGTGCTGGTGCAGGAGGTCGCGCGCACGCAGGCGTTGCTGAAAATCTAAAAAACGCTCAGTCTGTCGGCTCGATGCATTCACGAGAGCCAAGTTCTGAATCGCATCCGGGTCTTTCGCCTCCCGCGCTTTCCGTAACGCCTTCCCCAGCTCCTGTGCCTTTGTAGACAACGACTGGCGAGCCGAATACTCAATCTGGCGACGCAGCAGCCACGCGATGGGATTATCTGCATAATATTCTTCCCACCATGCCTGCAGGCGCTTGCGCCATTCCCATTCGATTATTTCAGCCATACGGTTCCTGCTTCTCGAACAGCGTCAGCTGAATCCCGTCCACCGCACCGTCTTGCCCGATTTCCAGCTGCCCTATCTGCTCATCAAAAAGCTCCAGCGCACTGCGAAACCATTCATAACGAGTTGCCAGCAGGAGAATAGCACGGAAAAGGGTTCCTGGGCGCCGTGCCTACCATTTATGCAACGAATAAATCGGACGGTAATACTGGCGCTTCCCGATCTCGTCCTGCACCAGCTTGCTGATCGCCTGTTCCACTTCCAGGCGGGGAACGAAGCGCTCCTCGATCTGGCTCCCAAAAGGGGCATTCCTGGTCAGGCTTGGATATCTGGTCATACTTGCGCTCCTCCCTATAAAATTTTTCAAAAGTATTGCTAAATGGAAATTCAACCCGAAATTCGCGTTTGAGCGATTCGATGAGGATGCTGCCCAAACTGTCTCGCAGGTCTGGTCGTAAAGCACGCTCATACCATGACACAAGCTGACTTTCTTTTATAATACCCTTTACCTTATGCCCCAGCTGTGTTAGAACCCTATAGCCAGCCTCTGCGCCGAAAGTAGTAAAGCAATCCGCTCGCCACGAGAAGCATCAGCAACAGCACCGCAGGATAACCCCACCGCCAGCTTAGCTCAGGCATATACTCGAAGTTCATGCCGTAAATGCCTGCAATAAAGCTCAGTGGCATGAACAGCGTCGCGATGATGGTCAGCATTTTCATCACTTCGTTAAGCCGGTTGCTGGTTGCCGAGAGGTGCAGCTCCACAAGATTGCTCAACATTTCGCGGTAATTAGTTAAGTTTTCAATCACATACATCAGGTGATCGTACACATCGCGCAGATAGAGGCGGGTTAACTCCTGAATGTAGGGTGTCTCGCCACGGGCAAGCCCGCCAATTGCCTCGCGCAGGGGCCAGGCGGCATGGCTAAACTCCAGGAGCGTGTGTCGCCACGCCTGAATCGTTTGCAGCAACGCGCCATCCACCTGCGCCATCAACTGTACCTCCAGCGCTTCAATCTGGTCGCCCACATGCTCCAGCACCACGAAGTAGTGGTCAACGATCGCGTCGATAAGCGAATACGCCAAAAAGTCGGCGCCTCGTGCTCGCAGTCGGCTCTGCGCGGAGCGTAGCCGTTCACGCACCGGCTCAAACACACCGCCTTCGCGTTCCTGAAAGGAAAGCACGAGGTCCGCCCCGATGATCAGGCTTACCTGTTCCGATTCGATGCGTTGTGAGCGCGGGTCGAAGGTGAGCATGCGCATCACAAGGTAGAGATAGCCCTCGTACTCCTCCGCCTTGGGGCGCTGGTGGGTGTTGAGAATATCTTCCAGCGTAAGTGGATGCAGTTGGAACGCCTCTGCAAGCGTACGAATAGCGTCCACATCGTGCAGCCCCACCACATCAAGCCAGAGCGTCATGCCATCTCGGTGCAGGTTTATGCATTCAGCAGGGTGAAGAACGCGCTCCTCCACGGTGGTTGAATTATAGAGGAAGGCGCGGCAGTAAACCTGCTCCACCTTGGGCTGTCCGATATAGACAGGCGTGCCCGGTGGCAGCCCCGCCTTTTTCGCACGACCCGTGGAGTGCTTTGGAACCTCATTCATTCGCTATAAACCTCGCGCCGATGCGCAATGCGAGTGCTCGCCCTCGTCCTGCAAGTGATCCAGCAAGGCGCAAAGAGCCTCTTCTCACCCTCTAACAGGATACCCTATCCACCCGCTCCTAATTGCTTCAGGAACGCGCCATATTCGGGCGTGTCCATGTCTTCCAGCCACATAATCAGCGCGTCCTCCCCGTCATCATAGTAGCGTTTGCGGATGCCCACGGGACGAAAGCCAAACTTTTTATAAAGATTCTGCGCAGGAACATTACTTACCCGCACCTCGAGGGTAGCACATCGCATGCCCCGCTCGCGTGCAATAGAGAGTAGCCGATGCATCAACCGCCTCCCCAACCCTTGCTCTCGATACTCGGGCGTGATGGCGATATTGGTGATATGGAGTTCGTCCACCACGAACCAACCGCCCGCATAGCCCACGATTTTGCCGTTGAGGCGCAGGACAAGGTAGAAGGCAGCAGGGTTGCGCAGGTCTCGGCGGAAGGTTTCTTCGGACCAGCCGGGCTGAAAGACTCTGCGCTCGATCTGCATCACTTCGGGCAGGTGTTCCTCCCGCATCGGCTCGATGGTGATGGCCATCGGCGAGATTCTACCTTCAGCGACGCGGGTTGGCGTCCACAATTACGCCATCAAAAATCGCCACATTCGATTTGACCTTGCAACCATGTCCGACCACGCAGCGCACCAACATCGTGTCGCGCATAACCACCGCGCCATCCCACAGGATGCTCTCCTGCACCACCGCGCCCTTCTCCACCACACAGTTTTCGCCCAGCACACAGTTTTCCAGCACGCGCGCACCCGACTCAATGCGCGTGCCGGAGCCGATTATGACGGGGTAGAGCACCTCGGCGTCTTTGGCGACCTCCACATCGTTACCCACCCACACATATTTGCGCCGCTCCGGATAGGGCATTTGCAGGTTCACTCGTCCTGCCAGCGCATCCCAGTGTGCCTGCTGATAGGTCTTGAGATTGCCCACATCTTTCCAGTAGCTGGAGGTAAGAAAGCCATACAGGGGGAGTTTGCGCTCAATAAACAGAGGTAGCAAGTTCGCGCCGAAACCATAAGGCTTGCCTTTGGGGATCAGTTCCAGTGCTTCTGGCTCCAGCACATAGATGCCAATGTTTGCTGCGTTGGAGAAAATCATTTCGCCCTTGGGCTTTTCCAGGAATCGTGTGATGCGTCCACGCTCGTTCAGAAGGGCGATGCCATATTCCGAGGGGTCCTCCACGAGTGAGAGGGCAATCGTGCAAAGGGCTTTTTTCTCCTTATGGAAGCGTATGAGGCGGGTGAGATCCAGATCGGTGAGGTCATCACCTCCTATCACGATGAAGGTGTCGTCGAAAAACGCTTCGCACCGTTTCACGCTGCCCGCATCGCCCCAGAGTTGCTCCTCCTCCGAATAATGGATTTTCACGCCCCAGCACGAGCCATCGCCGAAATAGTCTTTAATCTGGTCCCCCAAATAATAGAGGTTCACCATAATCTCAGTGAAACCGTGCCTTTTGAGCAAGTTGACCAGATGCTCCATTACCGGGCGGTTCACGATGGGCACCATCGGTTTCGGAATGGCGCGGGTGAGCGGGTCCAGACGCGAGCCGACCCCAGCCGCCAGAATCATCGCTTTCATCGAACCGCTACCTCCGCGTATGCGAACTCACGAATCGTTTCCGCCACAAAGGCGATCTGGTCCTCGGTCAATTCGGAATGGACAGGGAGTGAGAGGACCTCCTGCGCGGCGCGCTCAGCATGCGGAAATGCGCCTACCTCATAGCCCAGAAATTGGTAAGCAGGCTGCAGGTGCAGGGGCAACGGGTAGTAGACCGCGCTTTCGATGCCCCGTTGGTGCAGATATTCACGCAGCTGTTCACGCTGCGGATGGCGTACCGTAAACTGATGATACACATGGTAATTATAGGGTGCAACGGCAGGTAACTGCAGCTCCGTGTCAGCAAGCAGGGTACGATAGAGCGCCGCATGATAGCGGCGGCGCTCCGTCCACTCATGCAGATGGCGCAGCTTCACCCGCAAAATCGCGGCTTGAATCTCGTCCAGCCGACTGGTGTAGCCGATATCCTCGTAATAATAGCCACCGTTCATCCCGTGCACGCGCAAGCTGCGCACCCGACGAGCAATCTCTCTATCGTTGGTGATGACCATGCCGCCGTCGCCTGCGCCACCAATGTTCTTGGTGGGGAAAAAGCTGAGCGTCGCTGCATGGGCAAAGGCGCCGATGGGCTGATCGTAATGCCGTGCGCCAATCGCCTGCGCTGCATCCTCGATGAGCCATAAGCCGTATCGATCGGCAATCTCGCGCAGGGTGCGCATCTCCGCCGACTGTCCATACAAATCGACGGGCAAAATCACGCGTGTACGCGGGGTAATCGCCTGCTCCACCCGATCTGGGTCGATATTGTAAGTATACGGGTCAATATCCACAAACACAGGCTTCGCGCCCAGCAGCACCACCACTTCCGCTGTGGAGACGAAGGTGAAAGGGGTTGTAATCACCTCATCCCCCGGTTGAAGATTAATGGCTCGCAGGGTGAGCTTGAGAGCATCGGTGCCAGAGTTCACCCCAACAGCATGCTGAGCGTGGCACAGAGCCGCTACCTCTTCCTCCAACGCTGCCCCATGCGGACCCATCACATAGCGTCCACTTTCCAGCACCTCGTGAACCAACGGCTCCACTTCCGCTTTGATGCGGCGGTACTGGCTGCCTAAATCCGCCATCCTGACTTCCAAATCGGTCTACCTCCTTGTTCTTCCATCGGGCATAGTATACCCGCACATGGTACAATCCTTCCGGTGAGAGGATGCTGACGATTCGCGGAGTGTATGACGGCAAGACGATTCGACCACTGCCAGGCGAGCCACTGCCCAAAGTGGAGGGCGAGGTGGAGGTGCAGATTGTGTTCCTGCAGCCAGAACCTGCTGCCCTGCAGCAGTGGTGTAAAGCGTTGGCGCAGCTTCGGCAGATGCGCCAACGAATGGCACCACTTCAGGAGCCAATTAAGAATCTTATCGAGGCGGATCGTGATCGCTAAATTGATGGTCGTGGACGCTTCTGTACTGCTTAAGTCCTGCTTGCGTGACGAGGAAGCGGTGCAACAAGCAGATGAACTGCTAAACGATTTTACAGCGGGACGCCTTGTGTTAGCAGCGCCGCTCCTGCTGAAATATGAGGTGACTAACGCGCTGCGTACAGCGGTCACACGCGGGCGCATCGATCCACAAAGTGCACATACCGCTTTGCGCTTGCTTTTGCAAACGCCTCTCCTGTATTATGAAAGTGATCTGCTGGCAGAACAGGCATTGCTCTTATCGCTTCAGTATGGACGCTCTGCCTACGACAGCACCTATCTGGCGCTGGCACAGCAGTTAGGCGTCTGGTGCTTCACGGGCGACCGACGACTGTATAATGCTCTTGGCACACAACTCCCCTGGCTGCGCTGGGTGGGAGACTACAGCTGGTCGGCGATCCCCGCAACGACTCTCTAAGAAACGCGACGCGCTGCCAATATCGTTAACCATGTCAGTTCAGCGTATCGATACGGTCTGTCTCATTCGTCCGGAGGAGGTGCCCCCTTCGCATGAGAGCCTGCGCGTGTTGAGCGCGTTCAATCCGGGGGTGGCACAGGTGGGCGATGAAGTATGGCTGTTGGTGCGCGTTGCCGAAACGCCGCGCGAACAGCGACCTGGCTGGGTGGGCTTGCCACGCTACGCCCCGGGACAGCCAGACCCCATTATCGACTGGCTTCCCGAAAGCGCAGTGGAGCCGATCGATCCGCGGGTGGTGCGGCTGCGTGCCACCGGGCATATCCGCCTGACCTTTGTATCACATTTGCGACTGGTCAAGCTCGATCCATCAGGGAAGCGAGTTCAAGAAATTGCTCCGACGCCCACGATGCGCCCAGAAACGGAGTGGGAGATCTTCGGTGTGGAAGACCCCCGGATCACTTTCCTTGAGGGGCGCTACTACTTCACCTATGTCGCCGTTTCCCCGCATGGGGCGTGCACCGCACTCGCCTCTACAACCGATTTTCAGACCATCACCCGACATGGCATTATTTTCCCGCCTGAAAACAAGGATGTGCTGCTGTTCCCAGAGCGTATTCGGGGCGAGTACGCCGCGCTCCATCGTCCGAATCCGAACACCCACTTTCACGCGCCCGAAATGTGGATGGCTTACTCCCCCGATCTGATTCGCTGGGGACGCCATCAGCCGTTGTATGGCGGTGGGCGTGAGTGGGAGAACGATCGGGTAGGTGGCAGCGTGCCTCCGATACGCGTGCCCGAGGGTTGGCTGGAAATCTACCATGCGACGCGCCGATCACCAGGGGAACATGGGGTGGGTGTCTATACCGCTGCTGTGATGTTGCTACACCCTGAAGCACCCGAGCGCATTCTGAAAATCGGAGCGGAACCAATCCTGGTACCTGAAGCCAAGTTTGAGCGTGAGGGCTTCGTGCCCAATGTGGTGTTCCCCACGGGAGCTGTGGTGCGTGCGGAAGGGGCGCGGTCACCACGCCCCTCCAAGGACGACCGCTTGCTGATTTACTATGGCGCCGCCGACACCTGCACGGGCGTGGCAGAACTCCTCTTGCCAGCAGTGTATAACACCCTGCACGGTATGCCCTGAATCGAGGACGAACATTCTCCGGACAAGACAGCGGTAAAATCATGCCGGGGTGGAACCCTATGCTGCACGCTGCGTCGACGCACTCATGCTATGTGCCAAACTACTTGCGGGCTTATGAATCGGGGCTATTACGGCAGCGGGTGGATGCTGCGCTGGCGCTGCTGAATGCACCCTGCCGCGTCTGCCCGCGTTATTGCAAGGTAAACCGCCTGAACGATGAGCGAGGAGCGTGCCTCATCGGGCGCTATGCGGTGGTCGCCAGTGCCTTCCCCCACTTTGGCGAGGAGGATGTGCTGCGTGGCTGGAAGGGGTCAGGCACCATCTTTATGAGCGGCTGCAACTTGCGATGCGTCTTCTGCCAGAATTATGATATCTCTCAGGTCGTAAGCGGCACGCGCGTCACACCAGAACAGCTTGCTGCCCTGATGCTGCGCCTGCAGGAGCTTGGTTGCCACAATATCAACATCGTTACCCCAGAACATGTGGTGCCCCAAGTGGTCGAAGCGCTCTATCTGGCAGCGCAACGGGGACTGCGATTGCCACTGGTCTATAACACCAGCGCCTACGATTCGCGCGAATCGCTGCAGGTGCTGGACGGACTGGTCGATATCTATATGCCCGACTTTAAGGTATGGACACCCGAGAGCGCACGACGCTATCTCAAATCCAAAGAGGATTACGCGGCAGTGGCTCGCGAATCGATTCGCGAAATGCACCGCCAGGTGGGCGACCTGCAGATCGACGAGCTGGGATTGGCGTATCGGGGCTTGCTGGTACGACATCTGGTAATGCCCGGACTAGTGGAGGAGACCAAAGCAATTTTGAAATGGATCGCCGAGACGCTTGGCACCAACACCTATGTGAACCTGATGGCACAGTACTATCCCGCAAACAAGGTGGGCGAAAATTACCCCGAGATCAACCGTTCGGTCTATCGCGAGGAGTATCTGGAGGCGCTGGAGTATGCCGAGGCGCTGGGCTTGCGCCTCGATCGGCGCAGCATCCGGGAAGGTTTGTTATTGCCAGTGGGCAGAGGGCGCATGTTGAGAAGCAGGAATTAGGCTGCCCGCTCAACAGACGCTGCCGAAATTGAACAGCACAATCAATAAGTCTGCATCGTCCACGACACCATCACCATTAACATCCGCCGGAAGATTCGCGCCGGTCTGACCGAAAGCGAACAGCACCATAAGCAGGTCGGCATCATCGATAACACCGTTGGCATCCACATCGCCGTTCGACAGGCTGAAATTGAGAGTGACCACATTGCTGAGGTATGCGCCTTGCCGCTGGCAGAGCCACGCGCTGTTTGGGATGGAGACCTTGACGGTGGCATTGCCTGTCAGGGCGGTGTCCACGCCATAGTTGCCCGCGGCGTCCAGTGTGACCTGGAAGCTTTCCTGATTGCTGCCTGCTTCAATTTCGATTCGGGCGATAAGACCGTTCGGATTAGGACGATTTGCCAGCTGGATTTGCCCTTGTACGCGCACTCGATTAACCGCCAAGCCATTACTACCCGCAGACGCGGCGTAGGTGCTGTTGCCCGCATACTCCACGCGCAGCGTGCTGGTACCCAACGGCATGCTGAGCGGGATGGTGAAGTCGAGGGTGGCGATCCCGCTGGTGTTGGTGATGGCAGTGCCGACAGGGCTGTTATTCACTTTGAAGGTGAGTGTCTGCCCGCTGAGAGGGGTATTATCCAAGCTCTGGCGGAGTGTTGCCTGCAGCGTGATGGTCTGCCCCCGTCGCCCGGAGACGGCAGGCACCAGCAGGTTGGTCGCACGGCGTACCTGCCACAGGCTGGAGAAGATTCGATCATCCACTATAAAGTCCCCCGTATTGATATTGCCGCTGTTATTGCAGTCATACCAGAGTGCTGCCCACACATCATAATTGCCTGCAATTGCATCAGCAGGAACCGCGAAATAGCGCACACGCGATTGACTGCCCTCCACGAGGCTCACACGCAGGTCGCGCGCCGGATCGCTAAGCCAGTTGCCACTCCCTGCCAGGGCAATCGACGCACCCAGAAATACATTGAACTCGTGCGTGGCGCTGATACCGAAGGTCAGTGTGCCCGTGCTGCCCGTCGAAACGGGATTGGGCGATGCACTCAGGCTCCCAATGGTCGCGGTTGCACCCTGCACCAGCTGATAACCTGCAGGTCCATAGTAGTGGCTCAGGATCTGCTGCCAGTTCTTTGTACCATAGCCGTGCAAAGGAGCGGCACTTGTGCAGGCTTGCGAGCTGGAAAGCCGTCGCCCTGTTGCCCAGCGCGCCGAGCCCCATTGGCACATGCCGCGCCCATGCCCGTTCGTGGCAAATCCCCTGCAAACGGGATCATAAATACAGGGCCAGCTGCTCCCCGTGCCAGAATAGCCATCCCCACAGCCCGCGTTATTATTCTCGGCGGAGTATTCGGCGCGAGCGATATTGCCCGAAGCAGTCAACAACACATAGCCAGTGGTGGCGTCCACCGCAGCGTTGCCATTGCTCGTCTGATTGCCCGTGAATACCTGGCAGGAAGTCGAATCACAGATATCATAGGTGCTGGTGGCAGGGGAATAGACAAACGAGACACCATAGCTGCGCACGGCGACCGCACCTGCCTTGAGCGATTCCATTCCGCCCGCCACATTACCCCAGCAGGCGTACCATTCGCTGGTGATTACGCCCTTGCAATAGGTTTCAAGCGTGTAGACTTCCACGCGCTGGCAGTTCGTGCGGGTGGTACAGTTGCGTCCGACGCGAATATACTTGGGCAGCACAATCGGTGCGGGCGCCGCAGGCATGAACTGCCCTTGCCCACCTGCGTCCGCCAGGCCTGACAGACCGGACAAGGCTGACTGATCCGCCTTGTCTGAGAGAGCCTCTGTCAACGGACAGCCCTCACAAGGAGCCGTCGCGCGATGGCGCGGCGAACGCATGTCCATCGAATCGGTGCCGCTGCCCGGGGCCATGCGCAGCCGATAGATCCAGTCACCCTCGCTCCAGATTTCCACCTGCTCCAGTCTCAGCGTACGATAGCCTGCCTTTTGGAGCAGCAGCGTCGCGTATCGCTGGGGCTTGCCCCGCTCATCCTGAACGGGAAACTGCAACAGGAATGCACCCCGCGAATCGGTGAGGACACTCCCCTGATGCCCAAGCACGCTCACCTGCACTCCCTCGATGGGCTGCCCACTTGTCTCGTCCATAACGAAACCAACCACCACCATCTGCCCGGGACGGCGCAACGACCACAAAAATGCCGTGCTAACCTCCTTCGGGGGGTCAAGGGGGTCAAGGTAAAGCTCGTAAGGGGGCAGCGGTTCAGGCGTCACGGAGAGCGCCATCCCGATCGGATGATAGCCAGGCATTGAAGCGGAGAGGGCGTACTCGCCCGGCGCCAGCAGTAGGCTCAGCCGACCATCCGCTGGAACCGTGCCCGGCAAGACCACTGCCTCACGCATGCCCAGATTGACCATGACCACACGGGGCGTTAACGCCTGACCCGTGACGGCATCCAGAAAACGCAGGTTCACCACCTGTTGCGGCCCGCTCGCCAACAACGGCAGTCCCGTCAAGCTCAGCACAACCCAGCATAGCCACTTCGCTGCGCGTCTCATCACTCTTTTAGTATACACCAGAGGGAGATGATGTCCCCTCATCCCAACTCTCTCCCCAACAGGTAGAGGGGCTAAAGCACGCCGATGTGGTATACTATCTTTGCTGGCTGCTCCCGCTGGAGTGTGGCGAGCATGACACCAGGTGCTTTGAGGAGGCTCAAATGGCTCGGATTACGCTTAACGAAGCAGCTGCCCGATTAGGCATCGCGGAGGCGGTGCTGTGCAAGTGGATAGAACAGGGTTACCTTGATGTCTATCTGTCCCCTGTTGACACGCTTTCCGTACAATCTCGCCGAAGAGGTAGCGGTGCGCTTTTGTTGTTCCATTCCTTGCCCGAACCAACCAAGCCGACCGAGCCAACTCTCTACCTTGACGCGGAGCAGGTAGAGGAGTTAGCAGATCGACGAGCATGGAGTCGCTTGGGATACAAGTCGTGGATGCGGGATGAGGAGGGATAGATCTGTCCAACCACCTGACATTGGCGAAGTATGGTGGGTGGATGTACCCTACAGCTCGGAGCAAGGTAGCAAGAAGCGTCCCGTGGTAGTAGTAAGTATACCCGACTATTTCCGTTGTCGCAAAGATGTCATCGTGCTGGAAATCAGCTCCGCCGTTGAAAAGGCAAATTGTGATACGGATTATATTCTGCATGACTGGCGCGATGCGGGCTTAGAAAAACCATCTTTTGTGAAATGCAATCCTATAACGGTGTTTTATGGGGAACTTCAAACTTATATAGGTCGACTTTCGGACGATGACCTGAACGAAGTTCGCAATCGGCTTCGCAAGGCATTGGGATTTGAGTAGCCTGGTCCGAGGCGGACGATCGACGGCTTGTTCCCCTGCAAGTTCAGAAAAAATATCCCCCCTCCCCCGAAGTATCGGGAGAGGGGGCGAAAACAAGGATGATGCTCACTTCCTGCAGCGGCGACGCAGCCCCAGCAACCCTGTCAGACCTGCTCCCAACGCCAGCAGACTCGCCGGCTCCGGCACAGGATAGCGGAAGAGGATCATGTCGTAAGGCTGCTGGTCTCTTGTGCCCGGAATATTCTGCCAGATAGACCCCAAAGCAGGCAGGCTGCCATAAAAGTTGGGTAGACCAAACCCCGGAACGGCAGTGCCGCTCACAACAGGTGCCCAGAGGCTGTTCATGTTTGCATTCGCAATCCAGCTGCTGACGGTCGCCTGGGTCGGCATAGATAGAGAGTTGCCGATCCAGACCGCATCCCAACCAGTACCAGGCAGGATCGGCACCGAGGGCCCACTCCCAATCTTCACATAGCCGCCAAGCCCCCAGACAACCGCGGCAATATCTCGAGCCACCACATACAGATAGTCGGTAGGACCCGCGGTAAAGGTGTAGTTCGTAGCAGTACCCCATCCGAGGAAGCCGCCGATATAGGTGAGCGAGCTGCCCGAGGCGTCGCCTACATATAGGTCATACTGGTCGTCTGCCGACATCCAGACATCTACTGGAACCTGGGCGTGCAGGGCCGAAAGGCTCAGCGTCAGCGCAGTCAAAAATCCCGCGACCTTGAGTCGCATCCCTGAGTCTAAGTGGTTCATCTCCATAGATCCTCCTTGTTGGAATGGTCACTTCGGTATAGAGCAATTTTTGTGCCACGCGTTGTCCACCGTGCAAAAACTGGGAGAATTACAGTTATCTGGAGCCTGATTCGCGACGGCAGGACTTCCGCCGTCCCTGCCGAACCTCTTTGCCGATGGTAACCCGCCTTGCTTGGCTCGGATTAGGGATTTGCCTGGGTGCGCTGGCTATTGCACAGCCGGTGGATACGGCGAAGGTGCAGGCGCGATATCGGCAGCTGGTGCGCGAGATTTCGGAAGCGCGCCTCACGCAGACGGTGCGCTGGATGGCAGCGCAGGGCTCGCGTGTAGCGGGCTACCCCGGTGCCGACCGTGCCGCCGACTATATTGAACAGCAGTTCCGCGCCCTCGGCTTGCAGAAGGTGCGCCGCGAATCGTTCCCGGTCAGTGTCCCTGTGGACGAGGGAGCGTTTCTGGAATACCCCTCCCCCCAACCCTCTGGCCAGCAGGGAGGGGGCGTGCGCAAGCGGATTCGGCTCTATCCCCTCTGGCCCAATCTGGTGCGCACCTCGCAGCTGACGCCGCAGGGCGTTTCGGCACCGCTTATTTATGTGGGAGACGCAGCGCTCGAACGATTCCGCGGCAAGCAGGTGGAGGGTAGCCTCGTGCTGGCCGATTTCAATTGCGGTTCCAACTGGCTGAATGCACCGCGTCTGGGCGCCAAAGCGGTGATTTTTATTGAACCTGAGACCACCCAGCGGGGCGAGGCGGAAGCCAAGTTCATCGGGATCCCCATCGATATCCCGCGCTTTTATGTGTTGCGTCGGGATGCCGCTCGCCTGCTTGCCCTCGCCAGCACCCGACCTGATGCCCATGTCCGACTCACCTGCCGACAGACATGGCAGAAGCGTCAGGCGCACAACATTATTGGCATCCTGCGCGGCAGCGACCCCAAACTGCGCGACCAATGGATTATCATCACCGCCTACTACGACTCCATCTCCATCGTGCCGTCGCTTGCGCCCGGCGCGGAGAACGCCACCGGCATCGCCGCAATGCTGGAGCTGATTCGATTGTTCAAAAAATATCCGCCCCGACGCAGCGTGATGTTCGTGGCGAACGGCGCGCACTTTCAAGCGCTGGAGGGTGTTCGGCAGTTTATCGAGAAGCGTTTGCCCGAGTGGAGCCGCCCGAATGTGCTGGAGCGCGCACTGGGCGACCGGCGCAACCCGCCCGATATCTATCTTTTCGTGGGACTGGACCTTGCCAGCCGTTCCAAAGGCGTCGGACTGTTCTATAAAGGCTGGTTCTACGATATGCGCGAGGACATCCAGCGCTATTTTTCGGAGCTGGGGCGGATGATGCGTGAACACGCCGATCGGGTCGCTGGTGTTCTTGGCACAACGGCAACCAAGCTCTTTGCCGACGGCATTAATGCCGTGCAGGGACGCTACTGGCGCACCTATATTCCAGGCAAACCTGCTTTCGATGCCGAAGCCGCCACGCTGGCAGGCGCATGGGGCGTGACCTTTGCCACTATCGAAGATGCACGCCCGCTGGTGGATACCCCGCTCGATACCTTTGAAAACTGCAATATTGCCAATATCGCGCTGCAGACCCGCACGCTCGCCTGCCTGCTCGACCACATCCTGAACGACACCAACGAGCGCGGCACCACAGGACCGCGCTTTCCTATCGATGAGCCGTCGCAGTGGGCGCGCTTGCGCCTGCAAGGCGGCTTCGGACGGCTGCATGGCAACGTGTATCTGTTTGACCCAAATCGGAGCTTTCTGCCCAACACCCCAATCAACGGTTCTATTGCGGTGGTACGCCACTGGATCAAGAGCCTGATGGGCGTGCGGGGCAATATGATCCAGATTGTGGACGACAGTAGCCCTGTGCCCCATGAGCAGGCACGGTTCAACTTCGTGGGCATTCCGCCCATCACCGCCTACGGCTGGAACCGCACCTTTGATATTGCCGCGTTCCACCTGGACCCCGAAACAGGCGCAATCGATTACGCGCCCGATCTGGGTATTCAGGGCGCACACTATTACCCCCTCACCATCTATATGACCGTGGGCGATAAGGAGACACCCATCATCGTGTTCCGCTGCGTGGCGACCTCCATTTACGACCTGGTGGACCCGCAAACGCTTGCACCGCTGACCAGCATCAATCTCTATGATGGCGATACCAATGGCGAGCCGCGTATGTACGGCTATATGATGACGCCGAAAGATGTGCCGCTCTCCAGCTATGTGGAGGATGTAGCGGTGATTTTCTCGCAACCCGGCTCGCGCCTGAAGATTAAGATGGGCATGGGACCGGGCGCGGATCGCCTGTTGCTGATTAATGCGACGCCCGACAACCCAGAAGGGAAGGGCTATCTGGTCGGAGGCGATCCGCGCGAGGCCCAGGGTTTCACCGTGCCGACCTTCGACCCCAAAACGCTCAGTGAACGCGACCTAATCGCCCGCGGCGGCGCGATTACATTCACCGCGCTGCGGGTGGCGGAAGATATGTACACGCTCAACGACTATCGCATCCGTACCCTGGCAAAGCACCGCATCGTGAACCTGGGCATTAATGAGTTGCATGCGGCGGCAAAGGAGGCGCTGGACAAGGCGCATGAGGCACTGCGCCAACGCGACTATGCCGCGCTGGATGTGTATGCTCGCGCCGCGTGGGGCTATGCTGCCCGCGCCTATCCCGATGTGCGCGCCACAGCAAACGATGTGGTCAACGGTGTCATCTTCTACCTCGCGTTGCTGATGCCGTTCGCCTACTTCATGGAGCGATTGCTGTTTGCCGCACCCAACCTTAAAAGCCAGCTGATGTACGCCTCGCTGATCTTTGTGGTGGTGTTCCTCGCCTTCCGCTATATCCACCCCGCGTTTGAGATTACCGGCAACCCAATAATTGTGTTTATCGCCTTCACGATGGGCGCGCTCTCGGTGATTGTGGCGCTGTTCATCTCCAGCAAGTTCGAAGAGCAGCTCCGCATGATACAGAAACAGGTGATGGGCACGCATCGCGCCGACATCGGACGGATGAGCGTCGCGATGGCAGCGTTCAATCTGGGTGTGTCGAACATGCGCCGTCGCGCCCTACGCACCTTCATGACCAGCCTCTCGCTGGTGCTGATTACTTTTGTGGTGCTTTCGTTCACCTCCATTGTGAATGTGCTGCGCTTCAACGAGGTGCCCGCGCCGGGCAAGCCGCGCTATAGCGGCATCATGATGCGCACACCCGACTGGCAACCGTTACGCGAATCGGCCTACCGATTAATGCGGGATGAGTTTGGTGCGACGCGTGCCGTCGCCCCACGCGCATGGTTCTTCGGTACCCAGATTGGCGAGCAGGCATTTATCACGCTCACCCGCGCTGACCGACGATTCAACGCCCGCGCCATCGTGGGACTGACGCCCGACGAGGCAAAAGTCACTCGCCCGCAAGAGGCGCTGCTAACTGGACGCTGGTTCGCACCGAATGAGCGCGAGGTGATGGTGCTGCCCAGCAATATCGCCGATACCCTGGGCATCAAGCCCGAAGAGGTGGGACGCGCCCGCGTGCAGTTCGCCGGCGTGGACTACACCGTGATCGGCATTCTGGACCCGAACGCGCTGAAACGCATCAACGATCTGGATACCGAGCCACTCACCCCCGTCGACTTCATCCTGATGCAACGCCTGCAGAGCCAAGGGCGACAGGGTGGCGAAGGTGGATTCCGAGAATATGTGCACCTCGAACCCGACATCGTGGTCTTTATGCCCTACGAGACGGTGATCAATCTCGGCGGCAATATCTATTCACTCGCTATCGAGTTCGCCACCCGTGAGGAGGTGTACGAGATTCTCAAAAAAGAGCTGATGCCGCGTTTAGGGCTGAACCTGTATGCCGGACTGGGCGACCGAATCGTGCGCTACAGCACCATTCAGGCAACCACAGGGCAGGGACTGGAATATATCATCCTGCCCGTGATTATTGCCGCGCTGATCGTGTTCAACACAATGCTGGGGTCGGTCTACGAGCGGGTGCGCGAGATTGGCATCTTCAGCGCGGTCGGACTTGCACCGAACCATATTGCGATGCTCTTCTTTGCCGAGTCGCTGGTCTACGCTGTGCTGGGTTCGGTCGCGGGCTACTTCGTGGCCCAGCTGGTGGCGAAGGTCATCGTGATTACAGGCTGGTTCCCGCAGCTCTATCTGAACTTTTCCTCCCTCTCGGCGGTCTTTTCAACGGTGATTGTGGTGGGGGTGGTGCTGCTTTCGACCATCTATCCTGCCCGCAAAGCCTCGGAAGTGGCAACACCTGCCGAGGAGCGCACTTGGCGACTGCCTGAGCCAGAAGGCGACCTCTGGCGCATCCCACTACCCTTCTCCGTGACGAGTGTGCAGGCGCAGGGGCTGTCGGGCTTCCTCGCCGAATGGTTCCACGCCTACGAAGAGTACTCGGTCGGCGAGTTCATTACGCAGAATGTACGTACGGCAACCTTCGACTCTGAGCACGGCGAGGGCTACCGCGTGGAGTGTGATGCGTGGATTGCACCGTTTGACCTGGGCGTGAGCCAGCATGTGCGCATCGACATTCTGCCCACCGATTACGAGGGCGTGTATGACATTCGGCTCGAACTCACGCGCCTGAGCGGCGATATTGCCAACTGGAAGCGCGTGAATCGCCGCTTTTTGAACATCCTGCGCAAACAGTTCCTCATCTGGCGCACCCTGCCCCAGGAACAGCGAGAACGCTACCTGAAGCTGGAAGTGGTGGGGGTGTGAGGGTGCGGTAGATAAGGTACAATCCGAGCGCTATGGCACAGCGGGTGCAGGGGCTGCCCCTTGACCAGGTAATCCACGGGGATTGCATCGAGGTGATGAACAGCTTGCCAGAGCAGACGGTGGACATGATATTCGCCGACCCACCCTATAACCTGCAACTGCGCCAAGAACTCTACCGCCCAAACCTTACCAAGGTGGACGCGGTCGACGACGAGTGGGACAAATTCGAGAGCTTCGAGGTGTATGACCAGTTCACGCTGCAGTGGCTCACCGCCGCGCGTCGCCTGCTCAAAGAAACGGGCACTCTCTGGGTTATCGGCACCTATCACAACATCTTTCGCATCGGCAAAATGATGCAGGATCTGGGATTCTGGATTTTGAATGATATTGTGTGGATTAAAGTAAACCCGACCCCGAACTTTCGTGGGGTGCGTTTCACGAACGCGCACGAGACGCTTATCTGGGCGCAGAAGTGGCGGGGCAAGCCGTACACATTTAACTATCACGATATGAAAGCGTTGAACGAGGGGTTGCAGATGCGCAGCGATTGGTATATTCCTTTGTGTACGGGCAGGGAGCGGTTACGGATTAACGGTCAGAAGGCCCACCCCACCCAGAAACCCGAAGCGCTTCTGCATCGAGTGATTTTAGCCAGCACGAAGCCAGGCGATGTGGTTTTAGACCCTTTTTTCGGCACTGGCACCACGGGCGTAGTCGCCAAACGATTGGGGCGACACTGGATTGGTATCGAAAAAGATGCCCGCTATGTCGCCATCGCCTGTGAGCGGATTGCCGCCGTTGTACCCGCTGGCAGGGAATATCTGGGGCGGGGTTCGTCGAAAACGCGCCGTCTGCGAGTACCATTTGGCACCCTGGTGGAGTGTGGCTACCTTGTGCCCGGGCAGACGCTTTCCTTTCGCGGCGATGCCACCCGTCAGGCGCAAGTGCTGGCAAACGGACATATCCGCTACAAGGATGGCACCGAAGGCTCGATCCATGCGGTCGCCCGACATGTGGCGGGCGCACCCTGCAACGGCTGGGAGGTCTGGTATTTTACCGACCTCGAGGGCAACCTGGTGCCAATAGATACGCTGCGCAAAAAGTTGCTTTGCGAGCAAGCGGGAGAATGACCACCCAAAATCGAGAGAGTGATCGTGCCTTCGGGCACGGGCTAACCTCCGTTTACAAATAGGGGTTGGTTTGACGCTCCGTGCCGACGGTGGTGATGGGACCGTGCCCTGGCAGCAGCAGGGTGTCGTCAGGCAGTGTCAGCACCCGCGTGTGCAGATGCTCCAGCAGGGTCTGGTGATCGGCGTAGGGAATGTCGGTGCGTCCGATGCTGCCAGCAAAGATGGCGTCGCCACAAAAAAGATGCATCGGTTGCGCCCGCAACAGGAAGCCAAGATGATCGGGCGCATGCCCCCGAAGCGCCAGCACCCGAAAAGCAAGCGCACCCACCTCGAATTCGTCCCCCTCTTGCAGGAAGCGGTCGGGAGGTGGTACCGGCTCGCCAGCAGGCAAACCAAGATAGACCAGATGCTCGTGCGCGTATCGTGCCCACAACTCCCATTCACCCTGCGACATCCAGAACGGCGCGCCCGTCAAACGCTTCAAAGCGGGCACACCGACCACATGGTCAAAATGCCCATGCGTGGCTAAAAGCAGCGCGACCGAAGCGGAGAGCACGTCCAATCGCGCCGCTATCTGCTCCGGCTCGCAGCCCGGATCAATCACCACTGCCTGACGGCTTACCCGATCCACCACAATATAGCAGTTTGCCTGCAGCGGTCCCAGCGTGAGCGTCTCGATCAGAAACGGTTGCCCTGCCATCGCTCAACGATTTCGGCTGAACCCATCGGTGGGATTATACCGAACGGTCAATAGCAGTCTGCTGGTGGGTTATAATATAGGGTACGGTATCACATCATGCAGAGTGGCAGGTGGAACTATGCGCTATGAGAGCCTTCTGGACGCAATTGGGCGGACGCCGCTGGTGCGCCTCCAACGGATGACACGCCATCTGAAGCCCGCCATCTACGCCAAGCTGGAGTTCATGAACCCCGGAGGGAGTGTGAAAGACCGCATCGCGTTGCGCATGATTGAGCGGGCGGAGCGCGAAGGCAAACTGAAGCCCGGCGGCACCATCATCGAATGCACCTCCGGCAACACCGGGATGGGACTGGCGATGGTCGCCGCGCTGCGCGGCTACCGCACCATCTTCACCACCACCGACAAGCAATCACGCGAGAAGATTAACATGCTCAAGGCGATGGGGGCGGAGGTGATTGTCTGCCCCACAGCGGTCGCCCCCGAGGACCCTCGCAGCTACTACTCCGTTGCCCGCAAACTGGCAGAGGAGATCCCGAACTCCTTCTTTGTGAACCAGTATGATAACCCCGCCAATCCCGAAGCCCATTACCTCACAACGGGTCCCGAAATCTGGGAAGATACCGAAGGACGCATCACCCATCTGGTCGCAGGCATGGGCACAGGGGGCACTATTTCGGGTGCAGGACGCTACCTGAAGGAGCGCAACCCGAACATCAAAGTGATAGGTGTGGACCCCATCGGCTCCGTCTACTATGACTATTTCCATCACGGCAAGGTCGTGGAGGCGCATCCCTATCTGGTGGAGGGCATCGGCGAAGATATTTTTCCCTCCACAATGGATTTCTCGGTGCTGGACAACGTGATTCAGGTCAGCGATTGCGACTGCTTCCTGTGGGCGCGGCGACTGGCGCGAGAGGAGGGCATCTTTGCGGGTGGCTCGGCAGGCGCCGCGCTCTACGGCGCGCTGGAGGTCGCCAAAAAGGCGACCGAAAATGATCTTATCGTGTTCATCATCCCCGATGGCGGTCTGCGCGTGCTAAACAAGGTGTATAACGACGATTGGCTGCGCGAGCATCGCTGCTACGAGCCGCGGGTCAAGCTCACCGCGCGCGACCTGATCGAAGCGAAGCGCCAGCGCGGCCCCGTGCGTCAGCTGCTGGTGGTCAGCCCGCAGGACACCCTGCTCGCCGCGTTCCAGCTGATGGAGGCACACGATGTGTCGCAGCTGCCCGTGCTGGAAGCGGGCGAGCCAGTCGGCGCCATCTCAGAGGATACTATCATGCGCCTGGTGCTGCAGGGGCAGGATCTGCAGGCGTCGGTGGTGCGTGAAGTCATGACCCCGCCCTTCCCCCTCGTATCACCCGACACCTACCTGGACGAGCTGACCGACCTGATCAGTCGGGAGACGGCGGTGCTGGTGCCCCTCGGCGAGGGGCAATACGATGTGCTGACCAAGTACGACCTGGTGCATACGCTGGCGCACCTGCTCGGCTTGCCGTAGGGGCACACACACGGGTACGCCCTCTTATCTCAAGGAGGTTAAACCGATGCGCTTCGCTACGAAAGCCATCCATGCAGGACTGAAACCCGATCCCGCCACCGGCGCGATTATGACCCCCGTCTACCTCACCTCCACCTATGCGCAGTCGGCGCCGGGGCAGCACAAGGGCTATGAGTATTCGCGTTCAGAACATCCCACACGCGCCGCGCTGGAGCGGAACCTCGCCGCGCTGGAGGGCGTGGAGTACGGACTGGCGTTCGCCAGCGGGCTTGCCGCCGAGAACACGGTGCTGAACCTGCTACAAGCGGGCGACCATGTGCTGGCGACACGCGACCTCTACGGGGGAACCTACCGCCTCTTTGAGCAGGTGTGGGCGAAAGTGGGTATCGAGTTCTCCTACGCCGAGGGCGAGGATATCGACGCGCTGGCACGCGCCTTCCGCCCCAACACCCGCCTGCTCTGGATCGAAACACCCAGCAACCCCATGCTCAACATTGTGGATTTACAGGCGGTATGCCAGCTGGCGCACACGCATGGCGCACTCGTGGTGGTGGACAATACCTTCGCCACACCCTACCTGCAACGCCCGTTCGAGTTCGGTGCGGATATCGTGGTACATTCCACGACCAAGTATCTGGGTGGGCACTCCGATGTGGTGGGCGGTGCGCTCTGCATCCGCGATAGGTCACTCTACGAGCAGCTCAAGTTCTATCAGAACGCGGTGGGCGCGGTGCCCGGACCGCTCGACTGCTTCCTGGTGCTGCGCGGTATCAAAACGCTTGCGCTGCGTATGCGACAGCATTGCGAAAACGCCCGCCGCATCGCCGAATATCTTGCCCAGCACCCGGAGGTGAAACAGGTGCGCTACCCGGGGCTGCCGAGCCACCCGGGGCACGCGCTGGCGCGGCGACAGATGAGCGATTTCGGCGGCATCGTCACGATGGAGCTGAAGGGAGGTGTGGAGCGCGCAATGCGCTTTCTGTCCCGCACCCGCCTCTTTACCCTCGCCGAGTCGCTGGGCGGGGTCGAATCGCTGATGTGCCATCCTGCCACGATGACCCACGCCTCCATTCCGCCCGAAGAGCGCGCCCGCATCGGCATCAGCGACGCGCTCATCCGCCTCTCGGTCGGCATCGAGGATGTGGACGACCTAATCGAAGATCTGGAGCAGGCAATTGCCCAGAGCCGATAAATAGAGGGCACCAGCACCCCGCAAAAATACCAGATTTTTGCCTTTTTGCCAGGGCCCCTTGACATCGGCGACAAAAGGGCGGTATAATAAAGACGATCCGCTGTCCGCTTTTGGGCGGTTTCTGAGTCTATTAAGAGTAGACGACCCGAAAGCCGAACAGCGAACGGTCGATCCAAAATCCTAATGGAAGGAGGCAGAACCATGCTCAAGCATGCACAACTGTGGCTGAGTAGTATCGCGATTGCGGCGCTGATGGCAGGCGCCAACGCCAGACCTGGGATGAGACCGCGAACGGTGGCGGCGATGCCGGACACCTGCCCGCAACTGCGCAAGTAGTATCGGGCAACCCAAACGATCCATTAACCAAAATCACAGGGAGCATCTCATCCACTGACATCGCCGATCTCTACCAGATCATTATTTGCGACCCTGCAAACTTTTACGCCCATACAGGAACGACGTCCGAAACGACTTTCGACAGCAAACTGGTTCTGTTCGATTCTCAGGGCAGACCCCTGTGGTTTAACGATGACCGTCCCTCCGCTGTTTCCGAAACACCCCCGACTGGAGTAGGTTCTTTTCGTTCCTACATCGGTGGGGGAGCAACAGCAGGTGACTACCGGAGCAGCGACACCCCAAATACTGCTGGAAGTGCGACCTGGGGGTTGCCAGGTCCAGGGATCTACTATCTGGCAATTTCATACTGGCAGGTGAACCCGCGCAATGCAGCGAATCAGGACCTGTTCTGGGAGAGCTCTCCCTATAGTCCCATTTACAAACCTTATGCTGCACGCGCGAATGATGTGTTGGCACAGTGGAGTGGAAGCTCCACAACTGGCACCTACACGATCCATCTCCGAGGTGCCTGCTTTGTGCCCGAACCTGCGTCGATGATTGCGCTGGGTGCGGGTCTGGCAGGCCTGCTGGGGCTGCGTCGGCGCAAGAAGTAAGCGGGTTCCACTTCGCTGAACTCCGTGCTCCCTCTCTCGCACTGCGGGCGAGGGGGCTTTATTTTGCCTCCTGCCCGCTCAGCGGGCGCCAGCGATGCTGTTCTGCGTCCAAAATGCGCGTCGCCTCGACGGGACCTTCGGAACCCGCAGGATAGGTGGGCAGCGGCGTCCCATCGCTCTGCCACGCCTTGAGAATCGGATCCAGCACACGCCACGCCCACTCCACCTCGTCGAAACGCAGAAAATGTTGCCGGTTCCCCTCCAGCACATCCAGCAGCAGCGTGGTATAGGCGTCGAAGCCCTCCTGACCCGGTTCACGATAAGGGGCACGCAATACCAGTGTGCGGGGCGTCAGCTCCAGCCCCACCTTTTTGGCTTGCGCCACCAGATAGATGGCTTCTGCCGGTTTCATCTCAAAAATGAACCAGTTTGGCTCCAGCCGATCTAAGGGTGTTTCGCGGAACAGGTGCAGCGGGGGCGTTTTGAACTGGATGGCAATCTCGCTGCGGTCGGCGGCGAGACGCTTGCCCGTGCGCAGGTAAAACGGCACGCCACGCCAGCGCCAGTTGTCCACATAGAGCTTGACCGCCGCATAGGTCTCGGTGGTCGAGTCGGACGGGATGCCCGCCTCCTGCAGATAGCCGGGCACACGCTCGCCGTTGATAACCCCGGCGGTGTATTGTGCTCGCACCGCGAAAGCGTTCACCGCGCTGCGCGGGATTGGGCGCACACTCTTGAGCACTTTCACCTTCTCACTGCGCAGGTCGTCATACACCAGGCTACTGGGCGGCTCCATCGCCGTCAGCGTGAACAATTGCATCAGGTGGTTCTGGATCATATCGCGCAGCGCGCCCGCCTGATCGTAGTAGCTGGCACGCCCCTCCAGCCCAACGGTCTCCGCCGCTGTAATCTGCACATGCTCCACATGATAGCGATTCCACAAAGGCTCCAGCAGCAGGTTCGCGAAACGGAACACAAGAATGTTTTGCACCGTCTCCTTGCCCAGATAGTGGTCGATGCGGAAGATCTGTTCCTCGCGCCAGTGCTGGCGTACCTGCTGGTCGAGGGTGCGCGCGCTTTCTAAGTCATAACCGAAGGGCTTTTCGATCACGAGCCGTCGAAAGCCGTGTGTCTCGTCGTTCAGCCCCAGTCGGGCAAGCAGTTCGGCGGCGGGCGCGAACACGCCGGGCGACAGCGCAAGATAGAAGACGGCGTTCGCGTGAATAGAGTCGCTCAGGGAGGCAAGGCTAGTCTCGTCCAGTTCACCCCGCACATAGGCGATGAACCGCTGGGTGAAGCGGGACCAGTGTTCCATGCGCTTGCCCTCGACGCGCATCGCCTGCTCCACCTCGCTCAAGTACTGCTCCAGCGTGTAAGGTCTTCGCGCATAAAGCAGGATACGCACAGTTTCGGGCAGCATTCGCGCACGGCACAGCTGGAACAGGGCGGGCAGCAGCAGATGGCGTGCTAAGTCGCCCGTTGCCCCGAAAATCACCAGCACCGTCTCGCCATTCTGTGGGGTTTGCATCGCGTGCTCCGCCAGCCCGATTCGGGGAGCCTATGGCAATTCCTGCCCGCTGGGTCAAGAGGGAGCGCCGTCGATTTTTGCCCGCAGCCACTGGGCGCGCTGGGTGGCGGCATAGTCGGGCTCGGGGGGCGGATAGATGGCAAGCCCGAACAACAGCTGGTCGGCGAAATCGCGCTGCGCTTCGTCGCCCCGCCGCATCGCCCGCATGCGATAGACCGCAAGGGTGCGCAGCGTAGTACCCAATGAAAGCGCATGGGCATGGCGCAAAGTGGCGGTCAATTCCTCCCATTCGGCATCCAGCCCCTCCATATCGAGATGGATACGCGCCTCCAGCTCCGCTTCGATCAGCGTACGCAGCGTGCCGCGCAATCGCGCCAGCAGCTCCGGCAGTGGGTCGTGCCTGCCCAGAAGCGAGATCTGCACATAGCCCTCGAAAGCCAGGCTCCCTTCCCCATACAACCCGCGAGTGTGGCAGCCCAGCGCCTGCAACGCCTCCAGCCAGCGTGTGATCTGGCGTGCCCGCTGCAGCCCCATCAGGTGCATCAGCAGTCCCAGTCGGATGCCCGAGCCGAGATTGATGGGCGACGCGGTTAGATAGCCCAGCCGCGCGGAGTAGCCCCAGCGTAGCGACAGCGCGTTCAGTCGCTGCTCCCACCGGTGCGTCTCATTCACCAAGCGATCCGGCTGCCAGCCCGCATGGGTGATTTGCAAGCGCAGGTGGTCCTCCTCGTTCAGCAGTGCGATCACACTGCCATCCGCGCTGATCAGCGCCCAGCGATGGGGCAAAGCGGGGAGCAAGGCGGGGCTGATGAGCCGTGCGCCCGTCAACTGCGCTCGCTCGTCCAGGCTCAACCGAGCCAGTTCAATCACACCGCCTGCGCCAAGCCCCATCGGTTCCAGTGCGGCGCGCAACTGCTGTGCCACTGCCTGCAGCTGCGCCTCGCTGGCAGCATGGGGAAAGGGCAAATGCAACAGATTACGCGCAAGGCGCACCCGCTGCGAGATGACCACATCCCGATAGGGTGCCGGTTCCTTCAGCCAGCCGAGCTCCATCTCCAAAGGGCAACTTCCGCCAAAACACCCCATTTCCTGCCTGCTAATGCAGGAAAGAGGCACAGAGCAAGGGTACTTTAATCCCTGCTTCTTCAGGAGGAAGTCGTATGAGAAGAGGTGGCTTTACGCTGATTGAGCTGCTGGTGGTGATAGCGATCATCGCGATATTGGCGGCGATCCTGTTTCCGGTGTTCGCTCAAGCCCGGGAGAAGGCACGCCAGACCCAATGCTTGTCCAACCTACGCCAGCTGGGAATGGCATTTGTGATGTATCGCAGCGACTACGACGGGCGCAACCCCGGCAATGGCGACGGCAACTGCATGGGACGCTATCCCGGGGCAGACTGGCCAACCTGGATGCGCGGCTTTCTCTGGACCTCACAGGCACAATGGGTACCCTGTATCTACATCGTGCCTGTGGGGCAAGAGCGCACCGCGCCAGTGAATCCCGATTGGCTTAACGCGGGTGGAGTTCGAGCAGGGGTGCTTTACCCCTATGTCCACAACACCCAGGTCTATGTCTGCCCCTCCGACCGGCGCCCAGAGAAACAACTGAGCTACTCGATGAACGCCGGTGCCGCTTTTATCCCCGAGACGGAGGTAGATCGCCCAAGTAAGTTCATCATGCTGGTCGACGAGCAGTTCACCCTGAACGATGGCGCGTATCATCCCGTTACGGCAGACTGTCCCACGATTGTTCATCACAACGGGGCGACCTTCCTCTTTTTTGACGGGCACTCGCGGTGGCTGCGCGCGATTAAGCCCCCCGTGATTTTCAACTGCCCGCAGAGCATACCCGACCACTACTTCTGTTGGCGCATTCCTATCACGGCACAGGAGTCAAGACGATACAGCCCCTTCTGTCAGCGGGAGTGAACCCCTGTGAGTACCGCCCGCCAGAAAATGTTCATCAAAATCTGTGGGATTACGCGCCTGCAAGATGCGCGGGTGGCGATGGAGGCTGGTGCGGATGCGTTAGGCTTTGTGTTCGAACCGCTCAGCCCGCGCCACCTGCTGCGCCATCCAGGCTGGCAAGCGTGGCTGAGTGGGCTGCACGGCATCCAGCGCGTGTTGGTGATTGCCGATCCGGTGAACCTGCCTGCCGAGTGGCATCTGTTCGACGCGCTGCAGTGCAACCTGCCCGAGGCGGCTGAGGTGGATGCCCTGCACGCATGCCTGCCCCCTTTACCCCTGTGGCTCGCACTGCGTGTCAAGCCCTCTGAGACGCCCGATACACTGCTCGCCCTCATGCACACCTTTGCCCACCGGGTGGAGCGGTTTGTGCTGGACGCCTATCATCCCACCCTGCCCGGCGGCACAGGCACACTCCACGACTGGGAGCGTGCACGGATCATCTGTGCCCAGGCGCCGCGCCCTGTGCTACTCGCTGGCGGGCTGACTCCAGAGAATGTGGCGGACGCCATCCAGCAGGTTCAACCCGACGGCGTGGATGTCAGCAGCGGGGTGGAAGCCGCCCCCGGCATCAAAGATGCCGAGAAGGTACGCCGATTTATTCATAGCGTAAAGCAGCTGTACCGACACGGCTCATGATGCTCCACAAAGAGGCGATGGAAAAAAGCCTTATACGCGGAGTCTACGGGATCTATCCCGACAAGAGAACAGATAAGGACAATGGGGGGTAAAATAATGGGATGGATGCAAAAAAATGGGGCTGTCACGCGATTAATTAAAGTGAATGTTGCCCGATAGAGGGCGACTTCCAAAACAGGACAGGAGGAGGTATGACGATGCAAAGAGATGGGATGAGGCTAACAGTGGTAGCTGGTGTACTGCTGATCGCACTGTTGACGCTGGTGCCAAGCCAAGCACTGGGACAAGACGATCTATTGACCCTGCCGGCACCAGGCAAAGAACAACCCCGTGAAATCCGCGATAATCACAAATGTGAACCGGTTCGACCAGGCGAACCCTATGGACTCACCAATTGCATTCAGATTGGTAATGAGTGCCAAGGAATGTGCTATAAGGGTACCATTGTAGCCGAAGACGGGCAAACCGTGATGATATGTAAGCCAAGTCCGGGTTCGAGATGTGTTGCTTCACCCCGCCTTGTTCCGGTGTACGTAGAAGAGCAAGCTTCATGCCGTAGGACAAATCGCGGATGTGAGTGCGGCACATTTGCTCCACCTCCACCAGGACAAGAACTTCAGTATCTTCCGGCTTATGTTTGTAATTAATAAGGGAGGTGATTGTATATGTTTATTTGTTTATTAAGCTTACAATTGGGATTGATATTATGGAGCGGTGTGGGTGATCAGCACACCGCAGAACCTCGCTATTATGATGTTCGCGAGCGGGTTGCCACCACCATGACCTTTGTCTGGCAAGAAACTTGTCAGGTCCGAATACCTTTGGAGCGGATCAAGGACCATAATGCCTGGGCAGAGGCATATATCAAATCCTTAGCTGAATCCACTAAAACATCTATAGAGATCCTTTATGAGAGGTTTAGCAAAATGTTTATCGATGAAAAAGTCGCCAACATGGTTTTCGATCTATCCTACTATTACGTGATAGAACGCACTCCTCAACAAACCCGCATCCGTACACAGAAACAGGCAATAGATCTGCATCATGCAAAAGTTGTCGGGCCGTTTCGCGAGGAGGAAACCTATCTGCAAGGTAACAGGGTCATCAAGGTGTACCGTGGACTCTCAG
>Ga0101943_1000459_pt1 | contig 67985 bp, 75 predicted proteins | sample DewCreD2012metaG_5_FD_75244 | JGI IMG/M metagenome (GOLD analysis project Ga0101943, IMG submission 75244) | Hot spring sediment bacterial and archeal communities from British Columbia, Canada, to study Microbial Dark Matter (Phase II) - Dewar... ... | reverse complement strand
AATGTAAACAGGGCGAGGACACAGAAGATAAGGAGGGTAAGAGGGAAGGTATGGTGGGCAAAGAGGAGAAGGAAGATAGTTCGGAGAGACAATGGGAAGGTAGTGGAGTTTGAGGAGGTAAGATATGGCATGTTGATGATGGTGTTATGTGATAGGGAGGGGAGAGTTTATGATGTGTGGATAAGCTTTGGAAGTGTGCATGAGGTTAGGGCATTCAGAGAGAGAAAGAAAAGGGGTGTATGGTTTAGGGAGCTTGTGGAGAATTGTGTGGTGTATGGTGATAGGGGTTATAGGGGCTGTGAAGGTGTTATTGTGTGTGATAGTAGGGAGATGAGGGCAAAAAGGCAGGTGGTGGAAGGTGTTATAAGTCAGATAAAGCTTTTCAATGCTGGTAGTGGGTGGAGGACTTTAACTTGTGTGCTTGTGTATGTATATGCTTATGCTATTGGATATAGTTATTACAGGAGGGGTGAACTTGAGGTCTAATTTCTCACCCAGCGTATAGTTTCAAATAATTTTTAAAAAAATGTATAAAATTAATTCCATCAATTTCTCTTCACAGTAAGCTTTCAAGCATATGCCTAAAGCCCTTTGGGTCTATAAGCTTTATACCCACCTTATCAGCCCAGTTTCTCAAACCCTCATCGCCAGATACCAAAATAGCATCAAGCTCATAGGCAAGCAAAAGCACATCAAGGTCCTCTTTACTATCTATTATGCCAGCCCTTAGGGCTTCCCTATACTTCTCCCTTAGCTTGTTTATGAGCCTTCCCACATCTTCCTCGCTCATCCTTCCCGCTTCCTTTGTATGCTCTTCTGCAATCCTAAGCCCCTTGTTTATCCTGTATCGCACCTCTTCTATAAACTCATAAAGGAACTCTGCGGGCACCATCAGGTTAAACCTTCTGGGAGACCTTATCCTTACCGCAAGCTCAAACTTTGGCCTAAGGCTTCCAAGTTCTACCATTTTGTTGAACTCTTCATATACAGAGGTTGGCATATAGAACCTTGCTTTACTATGAAGTGCCAAAGATATGAAGTTTTCTATGGCTCCTATCTGGTCCTTTTCAAACTGGGTGTATATGTCTGGATTGGTAAAGATGCTTGTATCCAACACAAAAATTTCTGTAGCCTTTTCCATGATTTATATTTTATAACTGAAGAAAGAGCCAAAGATTGCAGAAGTCTTAAAAAAAAGCCGGATTGCTTTAAGGTTTAAATTGACAAGGACTTTCCCAAGGTTTATGATTTTAACTATGAGAAGGGTATTCTTACTGCTTATAACACTGCTAAGCTTTTATAGTCTTTCCACAGCCAAAGAGGTGCCTTTTACACAGGAAGACAGAGATAGGCTTATAAGGCTTGAAGTTAAAGTAGAAGAAGGTCAAAAGGCTTTGCAGGTACAGATAAACGGGCTTCAAAAACAGATTGATGGACTTCAAAGACAGGTGGATGGATTGCAAAAACAGATAGACGAACTTAGAAGCGATTTTAGGACCTATATGAGTATAGTGATAGGAAGCATTATAGCCCTTATGGGATTTATTATATGGGACAGAAGAACTGCCATATCTCCAGTGGTAAAAAAGGCGAAAGAGCTTGAGGACAGAAGCGATAGAATGGAAAAAGTTTTAAAAGATTTAGCAAAAAGAAATCCAGAGATAGAGGAAGCTTTAAAAAGGGCTGGGCTGTTATAAAAATCAATTGACAAAGCCTTTAGGAAGCTATAAGATTTAAAACATGAGAAGGTTTTTATTTGCTTTTTCATTTTTAGGTTTTCTTAGCTTAGCTTTAGCCAAAGAGGTGCCTTTTACACAGGAAGACAGAGATAGGCTTATAAGGCTTGAAGTTAAAGTAGAAGAAGGTCAAAAGGCTTTGCAGGTACAGATAAACGGGCTTCAAAAACAGATTGATGACCTAAGAACCTTAATGCTGTGGGGCTTTGGTGTTTTGTTTAGTGGCATGGGTATTTTAATAGGCTTGGTGATGTGGGACAGAAGAACGGCTATATCTCCAGTAGTAAAGAAAACAAGAGAACTTGAGGATAGAAGCGATAGAATGGAAAAAGTTTTAAAAGATTTGGCGAAAGAAGACTCAAAGATTGCAGAAGCTTTAAAAAGGGCTGGGTTGTTATAGTTTGATTTGTTTGGAAATAGATTTTTAAAGTGTTAAAATTTTCCACAGAATAACCTAAGGAGGCGGGGCTATGAAAAGGCTTGCATCCACCCTTTTTGGGTCCTTACTCTTTGTATCTGCCACCTTTGGGCAGAGTGCGATTGAGGAGTGCGCCAATTATCTTACTGCAGGGGACTACCGAAGAGCAATATTGGCGGGGCAGAGGGCAGTGAGGATGTTTCCTAATAGTGTGGAGGCAAACTTTTGCCTTGGAGCGAGTTATCTGCAGGTTGGAGAATTAAAGCTTGCGGTTGAGTATTTAAAGAGGGCGGAGAGTTTAACCAGTGATAAGAACCATTTAAGTGCAATATATAACCTATTAGGGCAGGCATCATATAGAATGGACGACCTTGATCTTGCTTTGTATTACTATAGCAAGAAATTAGCTATAGATAGAGAGCTTGGAAAAAAAGAAGGCGAAGCAACAGCGCTTAACAACATTGCTGAGATATACAGAAAAAAAGAGATTACAATAAAGCTCTTGAATATTATCAACAGGCTTTGAACCTTGGAAAAGATGATAAGAATAAAGCAACCGTATACAATAACATAGCTTTTGTATATTCAGCTAAAGGAGATTACAACAAAGCAATAGAATACTTTCAGAAAGCCATTGAACTTGGGGAAAGGGTAGGAGATTATCGTGAAGTAGCAGGAAGGTATCTAAACCTTGGCAATACTTACATAAAAGTTAAAAACTATGAGCTTGCGGAGAAATACCTTACTGAAGGTATAAAGAGGCTTCAAAGAGTAGGGGATAAGTATGGGGAGGCTGTTGGCTATGGGTTTTTAGGGTTTTTATACAAAGATAAAGGAAATAATGAACTTGCTATAGACTACCTTACCAAAGCATACAATCTCTTTAAAAGTATAGGCGCACAGGCTGATGCCGAAGGTGTAAAGTATATTCTTCTTACGCTCGGCGCCGACCTAGACAAGCCACAGAAGGGTGAAAAGAAAAAGAGATAGTTTTTTAAATCCGCAAAGCATAGCCTTGGCACAGAAACCTATATTTATATCCTATGTATAGGGACCTAAACCAGCAGACTCAAAAGGACCTAAAGGAGTATTTTCAAAACCAAGACTATATGGTTATTGCCGTTCCAAAGGAGGACCTCATAAGGGTCTATGCCCTCAGAGCTACCAATACGGTGGAGACGGCAAGGAGGCTCCACTCCTTAGAAGGGGAAGAACTAAAGCTTATGGCTTATAGCATATTGTCTGCCTTGCTTTTGACTTCTTTGGTAAAGCATGCCACAAACCAAAAGGTGCTCTTTAAGATACAAAACGATAGTGGTGTGGTAGTGGCTGAGGCGGATGGAATGGGGAGGGTAAGGGGTTTTGTGGAGGGCTATCCTTTGGAAGATTGGTTTTCTGGAACCCTTACGGTGGTAAAGGAGCTAAGGCTTGGCACACCTTATACAAGCATAGTGCCCGTGGTGGGCAGGGATGTGAAAGAGGCCCTTTCCTATTATTTTGACCAGTCGGAGCAAACAAGGACCTACATAGATATGTTTGTAAAGACCGATGGCGAAAGGGTGCAAGAGGCTTTGGCCTACTTGGTGCAGGTTTTGGGTGGCGCAAAGGAGGAATCGGTCCGCAAGATAGAAGAGAACATAAAAAGCCTTAGCCTTGAGGGCCTTAGGCCAGAGGACATTTCTACAGCAATCCTAAGGGATATGGAGCCAAGGCTTATAGGCCTAAAGGAGGTAGAGTATTACTGCCCTTGTTCGGAGGAGATAGCAAGGTCAAGCCTTTTACTTTTGGAGGAAGAGGAGCTTAACGACCTTTTAAACGAGGGACCCGCAGAGGTGGTGTGCAAATTCTGCAAAAAGGTATACCGCTTTAGCAAAGAACAGCTTATGCTATAATTTTATCAAGTCCGCACCTTTCCCCGTTGGGTTGCCCTTAAATAGGGTTTGGGAAAGGGTGGCAAAACCCAAGGAGGTAAGTATGGCAGTAATATCTATGAGAGACCTTTTGGAAACTGGTGTCCACTTTGGACACTCAAAGAGCAGGTGGAACCCCAAGATGGCTCCCTTTCTTTATGGGGTTCGCAACGGCATACACATAGTGGACCTAAACAAGACGGTGGTCTACCTTGAGCAAGCCTATCACTTTGTAGCGGATAGCGTGGCTCAGGGTGCAGAAGTGCTTTTTGTAGGCACCAAAAAGCAAGCCAAGGATGTGATAAGGGAAGAGGCAGAAAGGGCTGGCGTGCCTTATGTGAACGAAAGGTGGGTTGGAGGACTCCTTACCAACTTTAGAACGGTGCGTAAAAGCATACTAAAGCTTCATACCCTTGAAAGGATGGAGGCCGAAGGCGTCTTTGATGTGTTGCCCAAAAAGGAGGTAAGGGTCCTTAGGAGAAAGATGGAAAGGCTGAAAAAGCTCTACGGCGGCATTGTAAATATGGAGAGGATTCCCAATATTCTCTGGGTGGTGGATACAGTAAGAGAAAACATAGCAGTTCAAGAGGCAAAGAAGCTGGGTATTACGGTGGTAGCCATAGCGGACTCCAACTGCGACCCAGACCTTATAGACTATCCCATACCAGGCAACGATGATGCCATAAAGTCCATAAAGCTTTTGACTTCAAAGATTGCTGATGCCATACTGGAAGGTAAGCAAAGAAGAGAAAGCCTTGGAGAAGCAGCTGTAGAAGTATCAAGAAGAAAGGTTATAACCGTGGAAGAAGAAGAAAAGGCTCTCTTTGAAAAGGCTATGGAAATGTCCGAAAAGTATGAATACATAGATAAAGGTGCGGAAGAGGAAGAATAAAGGAGGTAAAGTATGGTAAGCGCAGAGCTTGTAAAAACCCTTAGGGAAATGACTGGTGCTGGAATGCTTGAGTGTAAAAAGGCCCTTGAGGAGGCTGGTGGTGATATAGAAAAGGCAAAGGAGATATTGAGAATAAGAGGCCTTGCCAAGGCAGACAAAAAGGCAGGAAGGGAAACAAAGGAAGGAATAATCTACACCTATGTATCCGAAGATAGAAAAAAAGGAGTAATCATAGAGCTAAACTGCGAGACGGACTTTGTGGCAAAGAACGAGCAGTTTGTAGAGCTTGCCCTAAAACTGGCAAAGCATATAGCAAGCCTTCCCGATAACGCCAACAAGTCTGGCACTGGAGAGGATATAAAGGATCAGGCTTACTTTGAGGATGCAAGCACCAGTGTAGGAGACCTTATAAAGTCTGCCATAGCAAGGATAGGAGAAAATATACAGCTAAGAAGGTTTGTAAGGTTTGACACCGATGGCTATGTGCATGCCTACGTGCACGGCATTGGAAGGGTTGGTGTGCTAATAGATTACACAGCACCACAGATAAACGATAACGTGCTTAGAGTGGTGCAGGATGCAGCCCTTCAGATAGCCGCAATGAAGCCCGAGTTTGTTAGCATAGAAAGCATAGACCCAGAGGCCCTTGAAAGGGAAAAGAGAATACTTACAGAGCAGGCAAGGCAGGAAGGAAAGCCAGAGAACATAATAGAAAAGGTGGTGGAAGGAAGGCTCAAGAAGTTCTACCAAGAGAAGGTCTTACTGGAGCAGGCCTTTATAAAAGATGAGAAAAAGACGGTAGGGCAGTATATAAAGGAAAGCGCAACGGGTGTGGAGATAAAGAGATTTGTAAGGTTTGAAGTGGGTGGTGCTTGATGGAGGCACCGGTCTATAAGAGGGTACTCTTAAAGCTATCTGGAGAGGCCTTCGCTGGGGACCAAGATTTTGGTATAGACTCAAGATTTCTTGAGTATATAAGCTATGAGATAAAAAGCCTTGTGGATGTGGGTGTGCAAACGGCCATAGTGATAGGTGGGGGTAATATATTCAGAGGTGTGGAGGGAATGGAGCTTGGCATAGACAGGGCTACCGGTGATTACATGGGCATGTTGGCCACTGTTATAAACGCCTTGGCTCTCCAGTCTGCCCTTGAGAGGCTTACCCAGATACCAACACGGGTGCTTTCCGCCATAGATATGAGACAGGTGGCAGAGCCATACATAAGGAGAAGGGCCATAAGGCACTTGGAAAAGGGTAGAGTAGTAATATTCGCCGCAGGCACCGGAAACCCATTCTTTTCTACCGATACAGCTGGAGCCCTTAGGGCCATTGAAATAGGCGCAGACCTTTTTATAAAGGCCACAAAGGTGGATGGTATTTATACCGATGACCCGGTAAAGAACCCAAAGGCGGAGTTCATTCAAGAGATCTCTTACCTTCAAGCTATAAGCATGGGCCTTAAGGTTATGGACCACACGGCCATGACCCTTTGCAGAGAAAACAAACTACCCATATTGGTGTTAAATATAAAAAAGCCCGGAAACCTTCTAAAGGCTGTAATGGGCGAAAGGATCGGGTCCTTGGTAAGGTAATTGAGGAGGATAGGCCATGATGGAGGAGATATTTAAAAGCACAGAAGAGGACATGAAAAAGGCTGTGAATTATTTTAAGGGTGAGATAGCAGGTTTAAGGACAGGCAGGGCAAGCACCTCCCTTGTGGAAGAGCTAAAGGTGGAGTATTATGGTTCAAAGGTGCCGCTCAAACAGCTTGGCACCATAAGCGTAAGCGATGTAAACCAGATAACCATCCAGCTTTGGGACAACAACGCCATAACCAGCGTAGAAAAGGCCATCATGGAGAGCCTAAATCTTACGCCACAAAGACAGGGCAATGTGTTAAGGATAACCTTGCCACCACTAACCCAGGAGAGAAGGAAGGAGCTTACAAAGATGCTACATAAAATGGCAGAGGAGGCAAGGGTTGCCATAAGGAACATAAGGAGGGATGCAAAGGAGATGATAGAAGACCTTGAGGGAGTCTCCGAGGACGAGGTAAAGAGGGCCTTAGAAAGATTGCAAAAACTCACGGATAAATACATAGAAGAGATAAACCAGCTTGCGCAGGCAAAGGAAAAAGAGATAATGGGTAGCTAAAAGGGTTATATTATTTACCATGGACTTTCCCGAGCTTTTGGTTATACTGGCCGTTGCCTTCATATTTTTGGGCCCAGAAAGGATGGTGGAGGTTGCCACCAAGCTGGGGGAGCTTTTACGTAAAGTAAGGGAAACATGGGACGAATTAAGATACCAGCTATATGTGGAGAATATAAATAAGAAGATAATGGAAGAGAGCAAGGATGTAGAAACTTACCAAGAGCCTGAGGAGGTGCAAGAAGAAGATGCAACAGCAGGAACTTCCCAAGATGCCCCTGACGGAGCATCTGAGGGAACTAAGAAGCAGGCTGATTAAGTCCATAATAGCCTTCCTTATAGGAACTGGTGCAGCCTTCTATTTTGCAAGCTATATTTTTGAAATCCTAAAAGAGCCGGTTAAAAAGTCCTACCCAAAGGTGGAGCTCATAACCTTATCACCCACGGAGCCACTTTTTATACTTCTAAAGATCTCTGTGGTCTTTGGCTTTATACTGTCTTTGCCCGTAATCCTATACCAGCTTTGGAGGTTTGTAGAGCCTGCCCTATATCCCAACGAAAAAAGGCTTATAATCCCCCTTACCTTTTTTTCCATAATTCTTTTCCTTCTTGGTGGAGCCTTTTCCTACTTTTTGGCCCTTCCCATGGCCCTTAGATTCCTTTTGGGTATAGGCCTTTCACAGCTTCAAGCCACACCCTTTTTATCCGTTGACCTATACATTTCCTTCCTTCTTAAGATGATCATAGGCTTTGGCATAGCCTTTGAGCTTCCTGTTTTTATCTTTCTACTGCAGAGGGCGGGCATTGTGAGCGAACAGCAATTAAAAGCTTTTAGAAAGTACTTTATAGTGATTGCCTTTGTGGCTGGCGCCCTAATAGCCCCAGATGTGACCACTCAAATACTTATGGCTGTCCCCCTAATAGTGCTTTATGAAATATCCTTGCTGGTTGGTAAGCTTGGCAGAAGAAAACAGAAGGAAAAGGCTATTGAGGTTGTTCAAGAATGAAAGTTCTTATAACTGGCGCCACAGGCTTTATAGGAAGGTATATAGTAAAAGAACTTCTTTCGGAAGGCTATGAGGTGGGATGTCTTGTAAGGGATGTGGAGAAAACGCTTAGACTTTTTGAAAATAAGGTAATGGCCTACAAGGTGGATTTTGAAGATAAAAAGTCTCTTGAAAAAGCCTTTTCGGACTTTAGTCCAGACTTTCTCATACACCTTATAGGCATACTCCTTGAAGACAGAAGGCACGGACAAACCTTTATGAGGGTGCATTACCTTTATGCCAAAAACCTATACCAAACGGCAAAGGAATACGGAAAGATAAAAAAGGTGGTACATATGAGCTCCCTTGGAACCCATAAGGATGCCCCCTCCATGTATCACCGCACCAAATACATGGCGGAGGAGGAGCTAAAAAAGTCTGGACTAAACCATACCATGATGAGGCCTTCCATTGTGCTTGGACCAGAGCAGAGACTTTTTTACGATATGTGGCACATTACCAAGTATATAAGGCTTGTGGCATTGCCCGGTGGTGGGTCATATCTTTTCCAGCCGGTGGATGTAAGGGATGTGGCTTGTGCTTTTGTTAAGGCTCTTAGCCTAAAAGAAAGCGATGGAAAAACCTATGAGCTTTGCGGTAGCAAGAGGGTAAGCTTTAAAGGGCTACTTAAGGACATCTTTAGCGCATGGAAAAGGAGGGTTATACTCCTTCCTGTGCCGAAGGCCCTTATGTACTTTGCAGGTCTACTGGTGGAAAGAATTATACAGCCCCCACCCTTTAGCTCGGACCAGATGCTTATGATGTGGAGGGACAATGTGTGTGGCCTTGACCCAGAGGTGGAAAGCCAAGGCGTGCAAAGGTTATGTGGGAGAGAGCCAATTCCATATGAGGAGTCTTTGAGATGGAGTTTGGAAGAATTTAGGAGGCGCATAAATGCCTGACCTTTCTGTGGAGCTCTTTGGTATAAGGTTCAAAAACCCCGTATGGGTGGCTTCTGGCACCTTCGGCTATGGCTTGGAAGCTCTTGAACTCTATGATGTATCAAAGCTTGGTGCTGTGGTTACAAAGGGCATATCCCTTAGGCCAAGGCAAGGAAATGCACCGGAGAGGATAGCTGAAACCCCCTGCGGTATGTTAAACTCCATAGGCCTCCAAAACCCAGGAGTGGAAGGCTTTTTAAAGAAGATATACCCGGAGATAAAAAAGATAGACACCAATTTTATAGCCAACGTCTTTGGAGAAGAGGAGGAGGAGTATGTAGAGGTTTGTCTTGCCCTTGAGGAGGCCGAAAAGGTAGTGGCCTATGAGCTAAATGTGTCTTGTCCCAACGTAAAAAAGGGTGGTATGCTCTTTGGCCATGACCCAGAGGTCCTAAGAAGGCTTATAGAAAGGGTAAAGTCAAAGGTGAAAAAGCCTGTGCTTGTAAAGCTATCACCCAACACGGGAGATGTAAAAAGCTTTGCCAAGGTATGCGTAGAGGCTGGCGCAGATGGCCTTGTGCTAATAAATACCTTGCTTGGTATGAAGATAGATGTAAATAGCCAAAGGCCTGAGCTTTCCACCCTTATGGGTGGACTATCTGGCCCTGCCATACTTCCCATAGCGGTAAGGATGGTTTGGGAGGTCTTTTCCTATTTGGGGCATTCTATTCCTATAATAGGCGTGGGAGGAATATACGATACGGATTCTGCTTTGCAACACATCCTTGCCGGAGCTGTTTGTATACAGGTAGGTACAGCCAACTTCTTTGACCCTTATGCCCCTTTAAAGATCATTGAAGGTATAGAAGAATATATGCGTCAAAGGTCTATAGAAAACTTCACCGACCTTGTGGGAAAGGCCCATCGGCTTGTGGTAAGGTAATGCTTCTACGGTAAGCTTCTGTTATACCCATAAGAAAGCTAACAAATCCCCACAGCACAAAGTTTTTAATTATATGCTCCGTAAGACTTGCTATCATTAGGTTTATAAAAACACCATAAAGACTTATTGATAAAACTTTTAATATTATATCGTTGTATGTTTTATAGTATTGCCAATACTTCCATGTGAAATATGTAAAAAACGCTAAAAGAAAAGTTAATCCAAGAAGTCCATTTTCTGCCAATACAGTTATGTATGTGTTATGACAATGGGATGTGTTGTCTATCAATCCCTTTTCAAAATAAGGCTGGAGATACTTCCCCACCTCTCCATAACCCACGCCTACTATAGGATTTGATAGGAATATTTCTATACCCGCTTTCCAAAAGTTCATCCTTAACTCTAGATCTTTACCTATGGAGGTAGACCTTGGGATAAGACTGCCTTTAAACAGGATAAAGGTCGTTGAAGTTATAAAAATAGTGAAAAATAAAATGTAAAGGGTAGTTTTTCTAGATTTTATAAAGTATAATATTATCACTACTATGAAAACGCTTATCCAATATGTTCTTGACCCGTTAAGAAACAAACCGAACGCAAGTATAGCTGATGTCAATAGATAAAACCTATTTACAAACAATCCAAAGACAAGGCTTATTATCAAAACGCTAGAATAATACCCAGCAAACCTAAGCGGGTTAGAATGAAATCCTGTAAACCTACCGCCATTAAATAGCGTCTTATATGCTATAGTGAAATGAAAAGCTTCTTGAAATACTCCATAAATCAGGACAAGTATATTAATCCAAATTGCTATTAATAATACATTCTTGACAATTGTCCTACTCACACTAAAACTTGAAACGACCGGATAACATATAAACTCCCATATACCACCAAAGAACTTTGGAATTATTTTGCTGTAAATGTTGTTAAAAGCTAGAGTAATAGCTCTCCACAGATAAAATACTAATATTACAGAAAAATCCTTAGGAGTTTTATCTAGTTTATTTTTGATATTAAAAGCATATATTAATAAAAACAGGCTCAGTATTATTGTCATTCCAGAAATAGATATTGCTGAAAATACAGTATAGAGGTAAAACATAAAAGCGTATAGATTCCACTTTATTCTATAAAAGTTTAAACTAGGCATATGTTTATATAACGATTATACTGTATATATAAAGCTAAATATAAAGAAGAAGTTTATAATAAAGATTGTTCTATAATTTACGAACCTGCCGGCACACTATGCCTTAAAACTACCTCCCTTACCACTTCATAAGGAACTTCCAAACCAGTCCATATTCTGAAGCTTTCCATGCCTTGGTATAAGAGCATATCTAAGCCATCTTGGAAGATACAACCTTTCTCTTTGGCCTTTTTCAAAAGGGGCGTTTCCTTGTATATTATATCTACTACTACGTGGGTTGGTTTAAGCAAGTCATAATCAAAAAGGGGTAGGTCATCCTCTTTTAACCCTGAGGAGGTGGTATTGACTATAAGTTTAACCTCATCTATTATCTTTTCTGGCCTTTCTACCAATTTGCAGTCAAAGCTTTCGCAGAGCCTATAGGCCTTTTCTATGGTCCTGTTCCACAGATAAACTTCCGACCCTTCACCTTTTAGGGCATAAAGGATGGCCCTTGAAGAACCCCCTGCTCCAAGGACCAAGGTTTTAATATCTTTCAACTGTAGCAATAGCTTCTTCACAGCCTTTAAAAAGCCTATCCAGTCCGTGTTGTAGGCATATACACCTTCTTGGGTAAACTTTAAGGTGTTAACAGATCCTATAGCTTTTGCGTGGCCATCTACAAAGTCCGCAAGCTCAAGTGCCTTTTCTTTGTGGGGCAAGGTTATATTAACTCCTTTTACACCAAGGGCCTTTAGGCCCTTAAAGGCTATTTCAAACTCTTCTGGCTTTACTTCAAAAGGCACATAAACGGCGTTTATTGAATGGTATTCAAAGGCTCTGTTTTGAAATACAGGAGAAAGAGAGTGTTTGACAGGATAGCCCACTACACCGTAGACTTCCGTTTTACCATCAAGGTTCATCCTATATGGTATTTGGGTTGAAGTATTTCTACTTTTTTGACCCAGCTTAGATTGCCTTTAATGGCCACATCAACCACATTTTTTACACTTACATCCACTATAGGACAATCCGTGCAACCCCCTTCAAACTGAAGGTAAACCTCCCCTTCTTTTATATCCACCACTTTAAGGTTTCCGTGGTGCTCCTTTAGAGCGGGTCTAATTTTCTCAAGTATGGCTTCTACCTCTTTAAGCTCTCTTTCTTCCATAGCTAATCCTCCACCTTTCTATATAAATCTTGGATCTCCTGCCAAAGATTTCCCTGAGCTTCCTCATCCAAATCCATCAGCCTACAGAAACCCTTGAGAGTTAGTTTGTCCACCACCACGTCCTCTATGTCCTCTTCTACCAACTTTGAATAACCATACCTCATAAGTACTTCCTTTGCCTGTGGCATATTTTGAAAAAGTTCTGTTAAGCTTATATCAAGGGTAATCCTTTCTTTCATGACTCTTTAACCTTTTTCACAAAAAGATGGTACTCGCCATCCTCTTCATACATACCCAAAAACTCCTGGCCCGTTGCCTTGCACCAAGCGGGTATATCTTCCACCACACCTGGGTCATCTGCTACAAGTTCAAGTACCTGCCCTATCTGCATAGTTTTCATCACTCTGGCCGTTTCGGCCACTGGCACTGGGCAAAAGGTGCCAACTACATCATGTACCACGTCTGGCTTTATATCTTCAAGTTTCATACTTTGCTCCTTTCTTATTAAATATTTTAAGAGATTCAACCAAATCCTCGCTTATAGGCTCACCATAAAGACATACTTCCCTGCTTTCAAGGTTTATTAAAACTTCACATGCTTGGTTTTTGGAATACCTTGCTATAATATCAGCTATAAGCTTTAGCTCTTCCTCAGATGGCCTTCCTTTAATAAGGGCTAATGTTCCCTTCCCATCCTTCCTGTATGCATAGCTGTATCTATTCCTAAAACCTTGGAGAAATCTGACTTCCCCCTCGTTCCTTGCCACTATTAGCTTGGTTCCAGAGGGTAGGCGAAGATGTCGCCCCAAGGCAAAAAACACCAAATCGTCCCTTGTTATAAGACCTTCCTTATGTAAAGCCTCTTTAAACCTATAGGCGTAGTTCTCATCCGTAAGATAACAACACCCACCTGCAGGTTGTTCATATTCTAAGCCATACTTTTGGGCCAAGGCTATCTGTTTTTTCCTTCCTCTTCCCCTTATATCCAAAAGCTTTTCCCTTTTGACCCAGCCAAGTTTTTCTGGTATGGTTTCTGGCAAAAGCTTGGCAGAGAGGGGCCTTAGAACGTAGCCCTCAAGCCCAGCCTCCTTTTCTATTAGCATAAGCCTTTCAAAGGTTTGGCTCATGGGCCTTTGGCCAAGCACCTCGCCAGTTATAAAAAATTGGTATCCTTCCCTTTCCATTATCTCCTTTGCCTTTTTAAACATATATATCCTACAATCTACACAGGGGTTGACGTTTTTACCATAGCCATACTTGGGATTAAGGATAACATCAAAATACTCTTGTGATATATCCACTATCTCTATGGGAACTTGGAGCTGGGCTGCTGCTTTCAAAGCAGGATTCACATAGGGCGATCCGTCTTCTCGCTTCAGGCCAAGGCGCCTTTTGTGTTCTGTAATGCAAAAGCCTGTGTAAAAGTGTATGGCCTTTACCTCAACGCCCTGGTCCTGAAGGAGGCGGACCGCTAAAGAGCTATCAAGCCCTCCTGAAAAAAGAGCAACAGCCCTTATCTTCATGTGGATAGGAACTCAAACTCCCTGCTTTCTTCCTCTTCCTCTTCGTAGCAGTCTGGTATACGCATGGCCTCTTCCACTCTTCCTTGCTTGAGGAGATAATCCTTTATGGCCACATGAAGCGTTTCTAGCCCAAGGTTGGTGCAGTGTATCTTCTGAGGAGGGAGGCCACCAAGCTCGTCAAAAATGTCCTTGTAGGTAAGGTTGAGGGCGTAGCTTATGGGCTTGCCCTTTATCATCTCAGTAAGCTGGGAGGAAACGGCAATGGCAGAACCACAACCAAAGGTCTTAAACCTTACATCCTCTATAACATCGTTCTCTGGATTTATCTTAAGGGTAAAGAGCATGGCATCTCCACAGGCTGGATTGCCACACTGCCCTACAGCATTGGCATCCTCAAGCACACCCACATTACGTGGGTTCAAAAAATGGTCCAAAACCTTTTCGCTATATTCAAACATCTTAGCACCTCCTAAAAGTGATAAGTATATTATGTTTGTCTTTGTGGTATTTGCTATGACCTTTATCAAAGATTTACCCTACAAAAACTTTTCCACTATATCTTTGAAAGTGTTGCTAAGCCTATGATCATCCTCAATCTCTAAATAATGTTTAACCTTTACCTTGCTTGTAAAAAGCCTTGAGTGTTCTACAGGCACCACATTATCTTTTGTACCATGGAAAACATATATCTCATAAGGCAGTTCTGTGGGAAAGTTTATCTCTCCATCATATATTATCTCGTAACCCCTTTCTCTTATATCCGCCGCAAACTCCCTGTTTATGACAACTTCAAGGCCAGTCTCACACTCTACAATCTTTAAGTCTTCTTTTCCCTCAAGCCAATTTTTGCAGTTTTCTTCACCTACTTCTTCCATAGTCAACTGCAAAGTAGAGTAAGAAGGGGCAAAGAGAAAGACCTTTTTAACCCTATTGGGTCTATAGAGCTTTATATAATTCAATATTACATAGCCACCGTGAGAGCTTCCGGAGAGCCACACTTCTTCAAACTTCTGGGAAAAGCCCTTTACAAGGACATCAATCACTTCAAGGGTTCTTGTGGTGGTTGTAGTATGATAGTCCAAGTCCATGGCAAAGAAGGAAAATCTCCCTTGTAGAGACCTTTCTCTTAGGAAGGATACTTTGCTGCCCACCACATTGCTTGCAAAGCCATGGAGGTGTATTAAAATAAGCTGAGGGTTGGTAGCCTCGTATATGAACATAGGTGAAATTATATTGGATCTGGAAGTAAGGAGAAAGCTTTTTCACCTTTTTGCCCTTTTACTCTGGCTTCTGCCCATAAACTTCTTCCCAAAGCCTTTGACTATCCTTTCTTTCCTGCTTGTTTTGTTTATAAACCTTTTAACTGTTATGGGTTTTTGGAAGGAAAGATTTCCCTTTTACTATAGACTCGTTTATAAGCTTGAGAGGGAAAAGAACTATTCAAAGCCAAGCATACAAGCCCTATGGGCCAATCTGGGAATTTTTCTCGGCTTTCTTATCTTTGGTAAAGAGGCTTCTACGGTGGGTGTGGTAGTATTGGCGGTGGGGGATGCCTTTGCGGGTATGGTGGGTATAAGGTATGGGAAAAGAAGGATAGGAAATAAAAGCCTTGAAGGCGCCTTTGCCTTTTTCCTTTCCGTCTTTTTTGTCCTTTCTCCTTTTATAGGTTTGTGGCAGGCTTTTATAGTTGCTTTGTTGTCTTCTGTAGCAGAAATTTTGCCTTTAAAGCTTGATGATAACTTCACCATACCCTTAATAGCAAGCTTGGTTTATAAAATACTTATGCTATAATTCTAAGCTAAAGCTACCATGGAAACGGACCTTAGTACAACATCTTGGGGATTTGGGGCCTTGGCTTTCCCAAAATACCGCCTGCTGGGGAGTTGGGAAAGCTTAAAAAAGGGCGGGATAAAAGTACCCCAGCCCAGACTGTGCCTTTTGGTGCAGTTTGGCAAAACAGGTCAAAGATGAGCTTGGGAAAGGTGCTTAGGCTTGAAAGGCTTATGAACAGAGATACTGGAAAGACCATAATAGTGCCAATGGACCATGGAGTTAGCTCTGGTCCAATGGAAGGTATAGAAAACGTACGCAAGGCAGTGGAGGACGTGGCAGAAGGTGGCGCTAATGCGGTAGTCCTTCACAAAGGCATGGTAAAGGCTGGACATAGGGGCAGGGGCAAAGACATAGGCCTAATAGTGCATCTTTCCGCATCCACCGATTGGGCTCCCACCAAAAACGACAAGGTGCTTGTTTGCACTGTGGAAGAGGCTATAAAGCTTGGTGCCGATGGCGTATCCATACATGTGAACGTGGGCGCAGATATGGAAAGGGAGATGCTTAGGGACTTTGGCTATGTGGCCAAGGTTTGTGAAGAGTGGGGCATGCCCTTGCTTGCCATGGTCTACGGCAGGGGAAAGGATATGAACCAGTATGAACCAAAGGTGGTTGCCCATTGTGCAAGGCTTGGTGCAGAATTGGGAGCGGACATAGTAAAGGTGCCCTATACGGGGGACCCTGAGAGCTTTACAAAGGTGGTGGAAGGTTGTCCCATACCAGTAGTGATAGCTGGCGGCCCAAAGATGAAAACGGAGAGGGAAGTGCTTGAAATGGTCTATGGAGCCATAAAGGCTGGAGCAAAGGGTCTATCTATAGGAAGGAACATCTTCCAAGCAAGGGATAGGATAAAGATGGTTAGAGCTCTTAATCTTATAGTACATGAGGGTAAAGGGGTGGAAGAGGTATTAAAAATACTTGAGTGAGGAGGCATAGATGGGGCTCTTGGAAGGTAAAAAAGCTCTTATAACTGGTGTGGCAAACGAAAGGAGCATAGCCTATGGCATAGCTAAGGCCTTTCATAGGGAAGGTGCGGAGCTTGCCTTTACCTACGCCAACGATAAGTTAAAAAAGAGGGTGGAAGAGATAGCTCAAGAGCTTGGCTCTAAGCTCACCTTTGAGTGCGACGTTTCAAAGGATGAACACATAAAGGGGCTTTATGAATGGCTCTCTAAGACTTGGGGAAGTCTTGACATAATAGTGCATTCTATCGCCTACGCACCAAAGGAGGAGTTCAAGGGTGGTGTTATAGACACATCAAGGGAAGGCTTTAAGATAGCCATGGACATATCCGTTTATTCTCTCATAGCCCTTACAAGGGAACTTTTGCCCCTTATGGAGGGTAGGGAAGGTTCTATAATCACCCTTTCTTACTACGGGGCAGAGAAGGTTGTGCCTCATTACAATGTTATGGGTATAGCAAAGGCAGCCCTTGAATGCACTGTAAGATACTTGGCCTACGATATAGCAAAGCACGGCCATAGGATAAACGCCATATCCGCCGGGCCTGTAAAAACCCTTGCCGCCTACAGCATAACAGGCTTTCATCTCCTTATGGAACATACCATGAAGGTAAACCCCTTTGGAAGAGCTATAACCATAGAAGAGGTGGGAGACACGGCCCTATTTCTATGTAGCCCTTGGTCAAGGGCCATAACGGGAGAAGTCATACATGTGGACAATGGCTACCACATAATGGGTGTATTTGGAAGGGAGGAGGAGATAAAGAAGGAAGTCTTTGGAGAAAACAAGGAATGAAAACTTTTGAGCTGTATGGCCTTAAGGAAGAAGAGTACAAAAGAATAGTAGATAGACTCGGAAGGGAACCAAACTCGGCAGAGCTTGGTATCCTCGGGGCCCTATGGTCGGAGCATTGCTCTTACAAATCTTCCAAGGTTCATCTTAGAAAATTCCCCACAAAGGCAAGCTGGGTGGTGCAAGGTCCCGGTGAGAATGCGGGTGTGGTAGAGCTGGATCAAAAGGTATGGCTTGCCTTCAAAATAGAAAGCCACAACCATCCATCCTACATAGAACCTTTTCATGGTTCTGCCACTGGCGTGGGAGGAATAATAAGGGATATACTTTCCATGGGTGCAAGGCCCATAGCCCTTGTGGATTCTTTGAGGTTTGGCTTGCCCATTGACAAAAGGATAGTAAAGGGTGTGGTAAAGGGCATATCCCACTATGGCAACTGCGTGGGCATTCCAACAGTGGCTGGAGAAACCTACTTTGAAGAATGCTACAAAACCAACCCATTGGTAAATGCCTTTTGTCTTGGAGTTTTGCCCGCTGGAAAGATGCTTAGGGCAAGGGGGAAGGTAGGAGACCTTCTTTTCTTGCTTGGTTCTGCAACGGGTAGAGATGGCATACATGGGGCTGTTATGGCCTCTGGCGAGTTTGATGAGAGCTCTGAGGAAAAGCTTCCCAACGTGCAGGTGGGAGACCCATACTTTGGCAAAAAGCTCATAGAAGCCCTTTTGCAGATAATTGATGAAGGCCTTATATCTGGCCTTCAAGATCTTGGCGCCGCTGGCCTTTCTGGTTCTGCTTCGGAGCTGGCAAGCAAGTCCAAGTGTGGTGTGGAGCTTTGGCTGGATAAAGTACCGCTAAGAGAAGAAAACATGAAGCCCTTTGAAATACTCCTTTCCGAAAGCCAAGAGAGGATGTTGCTTGTTATTCAAGAGAACAAGGTGGAAAGGCTAAAGGAGCTTGCCAAGTTTTACCACCTGGAGGGTGAGGTGGTAGGAAGGCTCACAGAAGATGGAGTCTTTAGAGCCTACTATAAGGACGAGCTTGTGGCAGAGCTTCCAGTGAGCTTAATAGTGGATGAGGCGCCGGTTTATGAAAAGCCTTACAAAGAGCCAGAGTATATAAAAACCTTGAGAACCTTTGACCAAAAGGAGCTCCCGGAGGCTAACATAAGAGAATCTATTAAGAAGCTCCTTGCATCTCCAAACATATGTTCAAAGGAATGGATATATAGCCAGTATGACCATCAAGTAGGCACAAACACGGTGCTAAAACCCGGCGGAGACTGTGCTGTGCTAAGGGTCAAATGGGTTGTAAGGCCGGAATTAAAGAGCGACAAGCTAATAGCTATAACTTCGGAAGGCAATGGAAGGATGGTCTTTCTAAACCCCTATGAGGGGGGCAAGTATATAGTGGCCGAGGCCCTAAGGAACCTTGCCTGTGTAGGTGCTAAGCCCTTGGGCATTACAGACTGCCTTAACTTTGGAAACCCAGACAGGCCGGAGATAATGTGGCAGTTGGTAAAGGCCATAGAAGGCATGGCGGAGGCTTGTGAGTTTTTTGGCGTGCCTGTGGTGAGCGGAAATGTGTCTTTGTATAACGAAACGGTAGAAAGGGGAGAGATAAGGAACGTATACCCTACACCCATACTTGTGGCCGTGGGCGCTATAGAAAAGGGTAAGTTTGTGGACCACAAGTTTAAGGAAGAAGGGGACTTGGTTTTTCTCGTAGGTGATATAAAAAGGGAGTATTCCCTTGGAGGCAGTGAATTTCTAAAAGTGGTTCATGGCAAAGTGGGTGGTGATGTGCCAGCTGTGGATCTGGAGAAGGAAAAGAGGCTTCATGAACTCCTTATAAAGCTTATTGAAGATGACATAATAAGGTCTGCTCATGATGTTTCTGTAGGTGGCCTTGCCATTGCACTACTTGAGTGCCTTTTTGGTAGCGGTCTCGGTATGGACCTAAACCTTTACATAGAAGACCGTCTTGACTTTTTCCTTTTCTCAGAAAACCCAAGCCTTGTGGTCTTAAGCGTGGAAAAGGAGAAGGCAGAAAGGCTAAAGGATGAGGTAGAGGCTCATGGCCTTGATTGGCTATTGCTTGGCAGGGTAAGGGAGGATGGCCTTTTTACCCTTACCAACAACGAGGAGTCTATTTTTGAAAACAGCGTAAAAGAGTTTGAGGAGATATGGCAAAAAGCATTAGAAAACATGCTTTGATATATATAGCCGTTGCTACATTGGTTCTTTTTTTGGACCTTTTGACAAAAAAGATGGCGGAAGTTTATCTTGCAGATAGGGACATAAGCCTTTTGCCCTTTTTGCACTTGGTTCTTATTTACAACAAAGGGGTTGCCTTTGGCTTTTTTTCTAATGCTCCCGATTTTTTAAGGCTTCCACTGCTTTTAATAACACCCCTTTTGGCTTTAGCTATTACTTTTCTTTACGCCATTAGGTCAAAAGACGCCTTTGTTAGCATCCTTATGGGTATGGTGGGTGGTGGCGCCTTGGGAAATCTTTACGACAGGGCCCTTTTGGGAAAGGTGAGGGACTTTATATACCTTTCTTACGGAGGCCTTTCTTGGCCAGCCTTTAACTTGGCGGATGCCAGCATAAGCATAGCCATAACCCTTTTGCTTTTGAGAGGGTTTTTCCTGCGTGATAAAAATAAATGAGACAAGTTATTAACCTTCATTGAATAGCCTTTTTAACTTACCCCTCAGGGATAAAAGAGGATTAAGCAAACTCATGGAATACTCTTCCACTTCCTTTAGGATTTTCAATTTTTCTTCTTGCGTGGCCACAGATTCTATTTCAAAGGCCTTTTGATGAAAATCGCAATGAAGCCTTTCTATGTTTTCCAAAAGGCCGGAAATCTCCAATGGATATTGGTCCTTGTTGGGCCATATCTCCGAATAAAAAAAGCTTACCAAAGGCGCATTCGGTACATTTCTTGTGAGAAAAGGCCTCACCATCCCTCAAGCTCTTTTTTAACCTATCCACGTAGTTTATATGCTGGGCTATAATTAGCTCTATTCTTTTGAGTAGAGTTCTAAGCTCTTGAAGGCTTTGTTCCATAGATTACCTCCTCCAATTGTTAAAGGGCACTTATAATTATATAAGAATATACTTATATGCCGAGTGGGAATTAAGACCCGTAGGCTTCCTGTAATGGTACGCTGACGCATGCCACAATTATGAACCTGCTCCTACAAAGGGTGCATTCCTCACCCAGCATTTACAAACAAAGGCTTCGCACTTACCTAAGGACTGGAAAAATAAGACTACATTTGTTATATTCTATCTATATGAAGGTAGAAAAGGTGGCCCATCTGGCAAGGATAAGGCTAACGGAGGAAGAGAAGGAACACTTTGAAAAGCAACTTCAAAGCATACTGTCCTTTGTGGAACAGCTTCAAGAGGTAAACACGGAAGGTATAGAGCCTTACACGCCTTACTTTGAAGAAACGCCCATGAGAGAGGACGAGGCTGTAAAAGATTTTGACCCACAGCTTATACTCAGGCAGACACCAGAAGGCGAGGGAGGATTTTTTGTGGTGCCAAGGGTGGTAGAATATTAGGAAGGAGATAAATATGGTAGAAGAAACGCAAAAGGAAACCCTTGAGAAGAAAAAGGCTCTTGAAAACGCCCTTACAAGTATAGAAAGGCGTTTCGGCAAGGGGTCTATAATGCCCTTAAAAAGGGCTGAAAAGGTTAAGGTGGATGTAATACCTACAGGTTCTCTTGCCCTTGATATAGCCACCGGCATAGGGGGCATTCCAAAGGGCAGGGTTATTGAAATATTTGGTCCAGAGTCTTCTGGAAAGACCACCTTGGCCCTTCACATAATAGCGGAGGCACAAAAGAGAGGAGGCATAGCGGTCTTTATAGATGCAGAACATGCTTTGGACCCTAAATATGCCGAGAAGATAGGTGTGGATACGGAAAACCTTTATATATCCCAACCAGATTATGGAGAACAAGCCTTGGAGATAGCGGAAAGTCTTGTAGCAAGTAATGCGGTAGATGTGATCGTGATAGATTCGGTGGCTGCTCTGGTGCCAAAGGATGAGTTGGAAGGTGAGATAGGAGAGGCTCATGTGGGTAAACAGGCAAGGCTAATGTCCCAAGCTCTTAGAAAGTTAAAGGGTTTGGCTCATAAGGCCAACACAGCCATAATCTTTATAAACCAGCTAAGAGAAAAGATAGGAGTTATGTTTGGAAACCCGGAAACTACGCCTGGTGGAAGAGCCCTTAAGTTCTTTGCAGATATGAGGCTGGATGTGAGGCGTATAGGCGAGGTGAAGGATGGAGGGGAAAAGACGGGCAACAGGGTAAGGGTTAAGGTGGTGAAGAACAAACTAGCTCCGCCCTTCCAAGAAGCTGAGTTTGACGTGCTTTATGGAGAGGGTATATGCAAGCTCTGTGATCTTATAGATGTGGCCAGCGATCTCAAGGTTATCAACAAAAGTGGCGCATGGTATAGCTATGGAGAGATAAGGCTAGGACAAGGTAAAGAGCAAGCGAGAAAGTTTTTAATGGAAAACCCAGAAATAGCTAAGGAGATAGAAAACAAAGTAAGAGAGGTGGTTGGCCTTGCTTCAGCTGATACTTAAAAAAGCCATAGAGCTTGGGGCTTCCGATATACATCTAAAGACTGGTAGTTTACCTGTTGTAAGGGTTAAAAAGAAACTTCAAAGGCTTGAGGATTTTCCACCATTGGATGAAAAGGTTATGGATTTGATAGTGAGGGAGGTGCTTGAAAAGAACAGAAAGAAGATGGTGGAGTTTGAAGAGTTTGGAGAAGCTGATACTTCCTACTCATTGCCTGGAGTGGCCCGTTTTCGTGTAAATGTGTATAAACAGAGAACAACCGTAGGTGTTGCCTTTCGTGTAATACCCTTTAATATACCTTCCTTTGAAAACCTTAACCTTCCAGAGGTAATAAGGAAAGTAATACTTGAACATACGAAGGGTTTAATATTGGTTACTGGTCCCACAGGGTCTGGTAAATCCACCACCTTGGCAGCTCTTATAGATATCATAAATGAAACAAGAGAAGACGTGATCATTACTATAGAGGATCCTATAGAGTACCTTTTTAGAGACAAAAAGTCCTTCATAGTCCAACGTGAGGTGGGCATAGACACTTCTTCCTTTGCAAGGGGCTTAAGAGCTGCTTTAAGGGAAGACCCAGACGTAATAATGGTAGGAGAGATAAGAGATCCAGAAACGGCCCTTATAGCACTTCAAGCGGCAGAAACTGGACATTTGGTTATGTCCACCCTTCACACCCTTGACGCAAAGGAGACCATAAACAGGCTTATAGGTATGTTTAACCTTGAAGTAAGGGAGCAGATAAGGCTTCAATTGGCTGAGACTCTTATAGCCATATTTTCTCAAAGGCTGCTTCCAAGGGCTGATGGTACTGGTGTTATACCAGCTGTGGAGGTGCTTATAAACACGGCATCTATAAAGGAAGCTATCATAGATACATCTAGATTTGATGAAATACCACTTTTACTTGAAAAAGGCAAGTCCGTTTATGGGACTCAACTTTTTGACCAGCACTTGGAGGAGCTTTATGGAAAAGGGCTTATAGACTATACCACTGCCCTTAGATATGCTAGCAGGCCTGCCGATTTAGAGTTGAGGCTAAAAGGTGTATCTTCTGGAGGAAGAGGCTTTATCTGATGAAGATAGCCATAGATGGCCCTGCGGGCAGTGGCAAAAGTACTGTAGCAAAGGAGATTTCAAAGAGGTTAAACATACCTTATCTTAACACAGGACTAGTATACAGGGCCTTTGCCTATATCTGTATGGTGGAAGGGCTAAAAGAGAATGATGTTATCAAAGTTTTTGAAAAACCCATTGAAGTTAGGCTAGATATAGCAAAGACGGTGGTGATCTATAAGGGTGAGGACATAAGCCATAAGCTTGGCTCGGAAGATGTTGGTAAAAGGGCATCCCAGATAGCAAGTTTGCCAGGCTTTAGAGAAAAGATAAACCAATTCTTTAGGTCACTTGTGGGGCAAGGGCAGGTGGTAGCGGAAGGGAGGGATGCGGGAAGCCATATATTTCCCGAAGCAGAGCTAAAGGTCTTTCTCACCGCTTCACCAGAGGAGAGGGCAAAGAGGAGATATATACAACTAAAAGAGGAGGGGATAGAGGTTGGCTTTGAGGAAATACTTAAGGCCATAATAGAGAGGGATGAAAGGGACAAAAACAGGCCCCTTTATCCTTTTAAGCCTGCGGAAGATGCCACAATAATAGACACAACAGGGCTAAGCCCAGAAGAAGTGGTGGAAAAGATTCTAAGCCTGGTGGAAGAAAAGGTATAATTTTTCTTATGAAAGACTTTTGGTATTGGGTGGAAGACTACGACAAAAAGCTCATAACCACAGCCCTAGAATCGGGTGCAAAGGTCATATGGCTTTCGAATCCTTCAAAGGTTCAAGAGGTTAAAGCTCTTGGTAGGGTAGTGGTGGCTTCTAAGGATGGTGCGGACCTTATTGAGGGAAGAGACTTTGCCTATGTACTAATAGAGGGCAAGGAGGACGAAGAAAGGGCAGCCAAGTTTCCACCACAGGTAAAGGTTATTGTAGAGACCACCGATTGGACCATCATACCCCTTGAAAACCTAATAGCCCAGAGGGAAGAGCTCTATTCAGTGGTAAAGAACGAGGAGGAAGCAAGGCTTGCTATAAAAGTACTTGAAAAGGGCGTAAAAGGCATAGTCCTAAAAACAAAAGATATGAATACTATAAAAAGGGTTGGCAAGGTGCTAGAAGAGGAAGAGGAAAGATTGCCCCTTGTGGTGGTAAAGATAACAAAGATTTTGCCCCTTGGCCTTGGAGACAGAGTTTGTGTGGATACCACTTCTATGCTTAACCGTGGAGAGGGCATGCTAGTAGGAAACTCTTCTGGTGGTATGTTCCTTGTGCATGCGGAAACGGAGGAAAACCCCTATGTGGCTTCAAGGCCCTTTAGGGTGAATGCGGGCGCTGTGCATATGTATATAAGGGTGCCGGGAAACAGGACCAAATACTTGTGTGAACTATCTGCTGGAGACCCTGTAATGGTCTACGACTATAAGGGAAGGGGAAGGCTTGTGTATGTGGGAAGGGCAAAGGTGGAAAGAAGGCCCATGCTTTTGGTGGAAGGAAAGTATGAGAACAAAAAGATAAGCGCCATACTGCAGAATGCGGAGACCATAAGACTAACAAGGCCAGACGGCACTCCTTTATCTGTAGCCGAATTAAAGGAAGGAGATGAGGTTTTGGGCTATATAGAAGAGGCTGGAAGACACTTTGGCATGAAGGTGGAAGAGACCATAACAGAAAAGTGAGGCTTGAAGAACTTTTAAAAGGATGTAAGGGCATCAGCGCCAATTCAAAGGAAGTATATCCAGGTTATATCTTTGTAGCCATAAGAGGCACTCAGGTGGATGGCCACAGTTTTGTAAGAGAAGCCCTTGAAAGGGGTGCTGTGGCTGTGCTTGTGGAGAGGGATGTGGGCATAGAGGACCCACGCATAATAAGGGTGGAAGACACAAAAAAGGCCCTTGGGGAACTTTCCAGCCTTTTCTACGGTGAGCCATCAAAGGCTCTAAAGGTTATAGGTATAACGGGAACCAATGGAAAGACCACAAGCACACACATTGTAGAGTCCATACTAAACACGGCGGGCATAAAAACAGGCCTTATAGGCACCATATACTACAGGCTTGGAGAAAAAATATACGAATATGAGGGAAGGACCACGCCAGACCCAATAAAGTGGCACTCCACCTTAGCGGAGATGAGGAAGGAAGAGGCAAAGGTTGTGGTCTGTGAGGTCTCTTCCCATGCCTTGGACCAAAAAAGGGTGTGGGGAACGGTTTTTCATACAGTAGCCTTTACAAACCTAAGCCAAGATCACCTGGATTACCACCAGACCATGGAAGACTACTTTTTGGCAAAGGCAAGACTCTTTACAGAGTATGAATACCAGCATGCCCTTATAAACGCCGACGACCCTTGGGGCAAAAGGCTCATAAGCATGGCTAAAAAGGTAAAAACCTATGGAAAAGAAGGGGATTTGAAGATGTTGGACTTTTCCACAGGCCTTGAAGGCTCAAGGCTGAAAGTAGAATATGAAGGAAAGGAATATACCTTTTATTCCAACTTAAGGGGAGGCTTTCAAGCTTATAACCTTTCCCTTGGCATACTTTTGGGCTTTCTGTGGAGCCTTTCTCCAGAGGTTATACAAGAAGGCATAAAAGAGGTGCATGTGCCAGGAAGGTTTGAAACCTATAAGGGCAATGGCTTTATGGTGGTGGTAGATTATGCCCACACGCCCGATGCGCTGGAAAAGGTACTAAGAACGGCCAAGGCTCTGGCAAAGAATAGGCTCATTGCAGTCTTTGGTGCAGGTGGAAACAGGGACAGGACAAAGAGGCCCCTTATGGGTAAAGTGGCGGAAGAATTGGCAGAACTTGTTATTCTCACTTCCGACAACCCAAGGTTTGAAGAGCCCATGGCCATCATTGAAGATATCTTGGCTGGTATAAAAGACAAAAGTAAAGTGATTGTAGAAGAGGACAGAAGAAGAGCCATAGAGATTGCCATAGGCTTGGCAAAGGAGGGTGATGTGGTAGTAGTGGCCGGGAAAGGACATGAAGACTATCAGGAGATAAAAGGTGTAAAATATCCTTTTAAAGATTCTCAAGTGGTCAAGGAGGCCCTAAGTGTGCGACTTTGAAAGTCTTCATTATGCCCTAAAGGATGAGCTTTTAAACCTGTATAAGGAGGCGGATACACCAAAGCCTAGGATTAAGATAACAAGCCTAAGAAGCGGTAAGCTATGTGGCCTTGCCAACCTTGCCAAAATAATCCTTTACTTTGAAAGGGAAGGTTATGTTATGGTGTTGAATAAGGATGATAGCCATACTGAGTGGGAGATACAGATAGAACCCGGCATACTTGACCTGCTTTTTGGTTATGGGTGAGAATTTAAGGCTTTAATCGGGTTATTGCTTTTTTTGCCAAATTTATTGCAGCAGTTTTTTGGTTCGTTTTGAGCCCATTAGGGGGAAAAGCCATTTGAATCTGCAAAGTATTATCTTTGACTCTTACTATGAGAGATTTGGAAACAGAGTACCAATAGGCTTCATCGCCGATGTTTGAAATAGCTTCACCCTTATCCATTTTCTTTACATACTCAAACCAGCTAATACCAGTTCTATATCTTACGTAAATACGGTTCTCCTCATACTGAAACATGCACTCGGAAATGCCTCCTCCATGTTGTAAAAGCTCTCCACGGCCCCACATCTTCCCACCTGCGAACGCTTCTAGTTCTTCATTGTTCAACAGGTCGCATGCTTTGACCTTCATAGTTGCATAACTCAGCTGCCATGCTGCTAAAATTAATGCCACTGCAAAAACGATAAAAGTTTTTAGTTTCATTTTATTCACCTCCCACCAAAAACTATAACATATAAATTGAAACTGTTAAGTAAGTTAATGATTAAGTGTGAGAAATATATTCGCTCAAGTATTTTACAAATTAACCCGGCATACTTGACCTGCTTTTTGGTTATGGGTAATCTTTAACTGTTAAAGTATTTGATCCAAAATTTTAACCATGTCACATTTAACCATTGATGTATTACAATTGTTGGAAGAGAAGCTTGGAAAGGAGGAAGCCAAAAGGGTAGCGCAGGCCATTGAAATAGCCTTGGAAAGCATTGAATAGAAAGCTAAGTATATAGCCATATAGAAAAAGTTGGAACTAAAAGAGGAGCTTACAAGGGAGCTAGCTACGAAAGCGGATTTACAACTTTTAAAGATGGAACTTTAGGCAAAGGTGGAAAGCATAAAGACAGAGTTTGAAGCGAGGATAGAAAAAGAATCTTCAAAGTTAAGGGGGAAATACTCAAGCTTGATATAAAATTTACCATCATTTCCATACTTTTGCTAAACCAAGACTCCTTAGAATTCTTAGCAAAGCTTTTTGGCCTTGTTAAGTGATAAACATGTGCTAAAATTTTAATACATGAAGCTTTTTATGATAGGTTTGGGGAGGATGGGGCTTGGTATGTCAAGAAGGCTTTCCAAAAGGGGACATGAGGTTTGGGGTTACGATGTTAGCTTGGAAACAAGGGAGAGGGCAAAGGAACATATAAGGGTTCTCGAGGGACTTGAAGAGCTAAAGGACCAAGAGGAGAAGATTATCTGGCTTATGGTTCCTCATGAAGTTGTAGATGAGGCCATAAACAGCCTCAGGCCCTACTTAAAAACAGGAAACATAATCATAGACGGCGGGAACAGCTACTATAAAGATTCCCAGAGGAGGGCAAAGGAATTAAAAGAAATAGGCGTTTATTTCCTTGATGTGGGTGTGAGTGGGGGAGTATATGGAGAAGAGCTTGGCTACTGTCTTATGGTAGGGGGTGAAAGGGTAGCCCTTGAAAGGGTTGAGTCTCTTTTGAAGGATCTATCCTTTGAAGGCAGAGGCTATGCCTACCTTGGCCAATCTGGGGCTGGACACTTTGCCAAAATGGTTCATAACGGCATTGAGTATGCCTTTATGCAGGCCATAGGAGAGGGCTTTGAGCTTTTAAAGGAGAGTGGTTTTAACTACGATTTAAAAGAAGTGGCACGTATATACAACACGGGCAGTGTGATACGCAGCTGGCTTATGGAGCTAACTCAGAAGGTCTTTGAGGACTTTGGAGACCTTGAGGCCTTGGAAGCCTATGTGGAAGACACGGGAGAGGGCCGTTGGACGGTGGAAGAGGCCATCAAAAGGGCTGTGCCAATGCCTACCATAGCGGAAGCCCTCTTTGCTCGCTTTAGGTCAAGGCAGAAAAACTCCTTTAGAGACAGGCTTTTGGCAGGCTTAAGATATGAGTTCGGAAGGCATCAAGTAAAGAAAAAGCATGAATAAAAGCTTTTCCCTTTTTATACTAGGTGGTACGGGAGATCTGGCAAAAAAGAAGCTTTTCCCATCCCTTTCAAGACTATATTCTAAGGGCTATCTTAATGGCCTTTATAAGGTCTATTCCTTGGCAAGGAGCAAAAGGGAAGACTGGGAGAAGATAGTTTGCCAGCTTGACAGAGGCCTGGGAAAGCTTTGCAACTTTATACCCTTTGACGCAAAGGATTGGAACTCCTACCTTGAGCTGGGAAAGGTCATAAGCGAACTAAAAGGTCAAGAGCTTATATTCTTTTTATCACTTAGCCCTTACCTATTTGAGGACACTGTTAGGAACTTGGGAAGGCTTTTGAGGGATTTTACAAATCCAAGGAAAATAGTTGTAGAAAAGCCCTTTGGCTTTGACCTAGCTTCTGCCAAGAGGCTAAACGACATACTATACAGATATTTTATAGAAGATGAAATATACCGTATAGACCACTTCTTGGGAAAGGATACCATACAAAACATCTTTTCTCTTAGGTTCTCCAACACCATCTTTGAAGGTATATGGAACAAAAACTTTATAGACCATGTGCAGATAGTGGCCCTTGAGAAGGTGGGTGTGGAAGGAAGGGGAGAGTTTTATGATAAGGTAGGTGCCATAAGGGACATGCTACAAAACCATATGCTCCAAATGCTTGCCTTTACGGCCATGGAGCCACCAGCCCTAATGGAAGAGAGGTTCATTAGGGATGAAAAGGTAAAGGTATTGAGGAATACGGAAATTCACCGCCTAATAAGGGGAAGGTACGAGGGCTACACCTTAGAGGTAGGCAAAGAAGATTCCAAAACGGAAACCTTTGCGTGCGCCAAGGTATGGGTTGAAAACTTTAGATGGCAAGGTGTGCCCTTTTACCTTATGACGGGAAAGGCCCTAAAGGAAAAGCTAACTCAGATAGTTATAGTTTTTAAGGAAATACCACAGAGTCTTACCAAGCTATTGGACTGTAAGCCACAACAGAATAAGATCATCTTTCAAATGGCTCCAGAAAGCAAGCTTATAATAGCCTTTGACCTAAGGCCGCCAACTGGAAAGCTTTTGTCTTGCCCTGTAGAAAGCCTTATGGAGTACAAGTTTCCCACCGAGTTTGAGGAAGCCTACGAGGTGCTTTTACTTGATATAGTAGAGGGTGATAGGTCCCTTTTTATAAGGGGTGATGAGATAGAAGCCTTATGGGGAATAGTACAACCTTACCTTAATCTAAAGGAGGATCCCTTTATCTACCCAAAGGGGATAAAAGTACCACAGCCGGCGGTGGAGTTTTTAAAAGGGGAAGGTAAAGAATGGGTTTTATAGACATATAAGCCTATTTTATAAGTTCTATACGTTGGGTGAGAAATTCATCCTTTGTAGGAGCACGAGGCTTCGTGCCCGTAGGGGCAGGCTCGTAGCCTACCCCATTATAAAAGATCGGGCGGGTCAAGGATCCAAGGGCGGGTTTAGAACCCGCCTCTACATTATTGAGGACGCGCGTCAGCTTTATGGCACGTATCAGCGTGCACTACATTGCTTGTCTCATTTATTTCTTGCAAGGATAGGAGTAGTAGTAAAACATTCTTTTGATTAATTTCTCACCCGGCGTATATAAGCCTATTTTATAAGTTCTATAAGTACAATTTATAAAGACATAACAAAGTTGAAAGTTAAATTAGCAAGAAAGGGGCATAATTTAATAATCACAGGAGGTTTGACTATGGAAATAGGTGGCAGTTTTTACGATAGGAAGGCCTATAGCACCTGTTATATGTGCGCCTGTAGATGTGGGATAGAGGTCTACGTAAGAAACAACAAGGTAGCCTACATAAAAGGAAACGATGCACACCCAACTAACAAAGGAGTCCTCTGTGCCAAGGGTTCCTCTGGAATAATGAAAGAGTATAGCCCTGCAAGGCTAAGAAAGCCACTCTTGAGAGTTGGGCCAAGAGGCTCTGGGCAGTTTAAGGAGATAGAATGGGAGGAAGCCCTTCAGATAGCCACCCAGTGGATTGAAGAGGCTCGCAAAAAGGGGCCTTACAAAATAGCCTTTTTCACTGGCAGAGACCAGATGCAGCAGATAAACAGCTGGTTTGCATCCCAGCTTGGTACGGTTAACTGGGCAGCACACGGTGGTTTTTGCTCTGTTAACATTGCAGCAGCGGGCCTCTATTCTATCGGTGGTTCCTTCTGGGAGTTTGGAGAAGCGGATTTTGAAAACACCAAGTATTTTATGCTTATAGGTGTGGCCGAAGACCACTCTTCCAATCCCTTCAAGCTTGGCATTCAAGAGATGAAAAGAAAGGGTGGAAAGTTTGTGGTGGTAAACCCCGTAAGGTGGGGTTATGGAGCTGTAGCGGACGAGTGGGTACCCATAAAACCGGGCACAGATGGCGCCTTCTTTATGGGTATAATGCATGCGCTTTTCAAATACAACCTGGTAAACTGGGATTTTCTAAGAGAATATACCAACGCATCTTGGCTTGTAATTCAGGCTCCCGGCACTCCAAAGGATGGACTCTTTTATAGGAACCAGGAAGGCAAGCCCATGGTCTTTGACAAAAAGTCCCAGTCTTTTAAGCCTGCAGACAGGGTAGTGCCAGAGGACTTAGACCCTGCCTTTATAGGTGAATTTACCACGCCAGAGGGCTACAGGGTAAGACCAGCCTTTGAGATCTTTGCAGAGAGGCTTGTAAAAGACTATAGCCCAGAAAAAGTAGAGAAGATAACGGGCATACCCGCCAAGGACATAGAAAGGATAGCCAAGGAGATGGGCACCATAGCCCTATACCACCCCATAGAGCTTCCTATAGAGTGGGTGGATGTTTGGGGAAGAAAGCACAAAAAGGTTATAGGAAGGCCCGTATCCTTCCATGTTATGAGAGGAGTGGCATCCCACACCAACGGCTTTCAGACGGCCAGGACCATCTTCCTTCTTATGATGATGCTAGGAGTGGTAGATGTGCCCGGAGGCTTCCTCAACAAGCCACCCTATCCAAAGCACATTGAGGACCTACCGAAGCCTTATAAGATCACAAGGCCCGATGAGATAAAGTATGGAGAGGTTTACCCAGGACCGCATCTTGGATATCCACAAAGCCCAGATGACCTTTTAGTGGATGAGAAAGGCAACCCAGTTAGAATAGACCATGCTTATAGCTGGTGGTTCCCACTTACAGCACATGGCTGTATTCAAAACGTTATCCCTGCTGCATATGAAAGAAATCCTTACGGCATAGAAGTCTTGATGATATACATGGCAAATATGGCTTGGAACTCTTCCCAAAATATTCCTTACATAATAGAAGCCTTAACCGCCACAGACCCAGCTGGCAATTACATAATTCCAAAGGTGATAACCATAGATGCCTTTTACAGCGAGCAAGTGGCTTATTCCGACTTGGTTTTCCCAGATGCCACATACCTTGAGCAGTGGTTTGCCCTTTCTTTGCTTGACAGACCACCTTCTGCAGTGGATGGCCCAGTGGACGCTTTGAGACATCCTATCATCAACCCGCAAGAAAACGGTTACGACGTGAGAGGCTGGGGAGATGTGATGGTAGAGCTTGGCTCAAGGCTCAAGCTTCCTGGCTTTGTAAACCCAGATGGTTCAAGGAAGTATAAGGACTTTAAAGACTTTCTTATAAACTGGCAGATAAGGCCGGGAGTGGGAGCTTTGGCAGGATGGCGTGGCAAAAACGGAGACAAGCACTTTGTGGGAGAGCCAAACCCCAACCAGCTGGAGATGTATTTAAAGAATAAGGGCTTTTTCTACTACAAGCTCCCGGAAAACATGAGATACTACAGGCATGCCAACAAAGACTACCAAGAATGGGCAGTGAGCGTAGGCTTTATGAAAAAAGTGGCGCCCATAATCTTTAACTTCTACCTTGAGACCTTACAGACCTTTAGGCTTGCCGGCCAAGGCCTGTGGGAGGGTAAAAATCAACCACCCAACGACCCTATATTGAGGGAAAGGCTTATAAAGTACTTTGACCCTCTACCCTTCTGGTATCCACCCTTTGAGGAAGAGGTTTCCGGAAAGGACTACCCCCTTTATGCCTTTACTCAAAGGCCCCAATGGATGTATCACTCTTGGGACTCACAAAACGCATGGCTCAGGCAGATATCTTCAAGGAACTACCTTTATATGAACCCAAAAACGGCGGAAAAGCTTGGCATCAAACACTTGGACTGGGTTTGGGTAGAGTCAAGGATAGGAAAGGTAAAATGCCAGGTCTTTTTGACAGAAACCACAGAACCCAACTCCGTATGGACATGGAACGCCATAGGTAAAATGAAGGGAGCTTGGGGCCTCAAGCCAGAGGCGGATGAAGGCCATGAAGGCTTCCTATTGAACCATGTTATACCCCACAGTATAAAGATAGGAGGAAAAGAAATCTACTACGGAGACCCAATCACTGGCCACCTGGCCTGGTTTGACACAAAGGTAAAGGTTTATAAGGCGGAGGACCAAACACCAGAAACCTATCCGCAGTTTGAGATAGAGCCTTTGGACTACATAAAAGAAAGGTGGGTGCCAGTGCTAAGATACAAACCATAAGGAGGTATAGAAATGGCACAGTTTGCACTTGTAATAGACCTAAACACATGCGTTGGCTGTCATGCTTGTGCTACCAACTGTAAGGAGTGGAACACTCAAGCCGCCTTTGGACCCCTTTCCGACTTTGACCCTTATGGAAGGGAGCCACAGGGCGTTTGGTATAACAGGATAATGAGCTATGAGATGGGTGAATTTCCAAACACTCAGGTATTTCACCTTCCCAAATCCTGCCTTCACTGCCAAGATGCCCCCTGCGTGCCCGTATGCCCCACTGGAGCCAGCTACAAGAGGGAACAGGACGGCATTGTATTGGTAAACTATGACGATTGCATAGGCTGTAAGCTATGCTCTTGGTCCTGCCCATACGGCTGTAGGGAGTTTGACGAAGCTGACAAGGTGATGAAAAAATGCACCCTTTGCATAGATAGGATTTACGATGAATCCCTGCCACCAGAACACAGAAAGCCTGCTTGCGTACTAACCTGCCCAGCAAGGGCAAGGTTCTTTGGAGATATAGAAGACCCCAACAGTGAAGTATATAAGGTCATAAAAGAAAGGAACGGCTTTGTCCTCTTCCCAGACATGGGCACAAACCCCGGAAACCACTACTTGCCAAGGACAGAGACAAAGATACACGTGGACGAACACCTTCTAAAGCACGACAACCCGCTCTTTTTGGAGGTTTTAAGGAGGCACCACGTGGGTACATAAGTTTCAATAAGTTATAAAGGCCTCCGGTGGAAGGCTGGGGCCTCTTGCTATCACCAAAAGATTGACCTATAATTTAGAACATGCCCCACTTGACAATTGATATTCTACAACTGTTGGAAGAAAGGCTTGGAAAGGAAGAAGCCAAAAAGGTGGCACAGGCCATTGAAATAGCCTTGGAAAGCATTGAAGATAAAGCAAAGGATGTGGCCCTGCAGAAAAAGCTGGAGTTAAAAGAAGAGCTAACGAAGGAACTTATAACGAAGGCGGAATTCTATGGAGAAATAGGATTACTGCGTCAAGAGATGCAAACTTTAAAGACTGAGCTTGAAAAGGAAATCCTTAGGCTTGATAGGAAGTTCACCATAATGTTTTTGATATTACTATTTGCTATAATTTTCCTAAATAGGGGTGCTTTGGAATTTATAGCAAGACTTTTGGGACTTATAAAGTAGTTGTAAATATTTGAAGCAAAAGCTAAGTGCGACATCCTTAGTTAGTATGCCTAATTTTTACATCCTTGCAAAAAATAAATGAGACAATTGAACGGTATACCATGCCCCTACAAAGGATGAATTTATTACCTGGTGTTTTAATGGTTATAATAAAACTCATGGAATACAAGCCTCAAGATATAGAAGCCAAGTGGCAAAGGACTTGGGAAGAGCAAGGGCTTTTCAAAGCAAAGGAAGAGGGAAAAAAGATTTATGTTCTTGAGATGTTCCCTTATCCCTCTGGCCGTATTCATATGGGCCACGTGAGGAACTACACCATAGGCGATGCCATAGCCAGGTTTTTGAGGTTTAAGGGTTATTCAGTTCTACATCCCATGGGCTGGGATGCCTTTGGCCTTCCGGCAGAAAACGCTGCCATAAAACAGGGAGTGCATCCTGCAGACTGGACCTATGAAAACATAGCCTATATGAAAAAACAGCTAAAAAGCCTTGGCTTCTCTTATGATTGGGACAGGGAGATAGCCACATGCGACCCAGAATACTACAAGTGGAACCAGTGGATCTTTTTAAAATTCCTTGAGCATGGCCTTGCCTACAGGAAGTCTGCGGAGGTAAATTGGTGCCCCAACGATGAGACGGTGCTTGCCAACGAGCAGGTAATAGATGGAAGATGTTGGAGGTGTGGAACTCCCATAGTAAGAAAAGAGGTGCCTTCTTGGTATTTAAAGATTACCGCCTACGCGGAAAGACTTTTGGAGGACCTAAAGGAGCTGGAAGGTAAGTGGCCCGAAAGGGTAATAGCCCAGCAGAAAAACTGGATAGGAAGGTCGGAAGGTGCCCTTCTTAAGTTCTTTGTGGAAGACACAGCCATAGAGGTCTTTACCACAAGGCCAGATACAGTCTTTGGTGCCACCTTTGTGGTCCTGGCCCCAGAACATCCTTTGACCCTAAAACTGGCAAAAAGCCCAGAGGTGAAGGCTTTTGTAGAAAGGATGAAGCAAAAATCCACAAGGGAAAGGGGGATAGAGGAGGAGAAGGAAGGAGTCTTTTTAGGCGTTTATGCGGTAAACCCAGCCACTGGAGAGAAGATACCCGTATGGACGGCCAACTACGTGCTTTATGAGTATGGAACCGGCGCCATTATGTGCGTGCCAGCCCACGACCAGAGGGACTACGAGTTTGCCATAAAGTATGGCCTTCCCATAAAACAGGTTATAAAGCCTTACCAGGGGGAGGCGCCAAAGGACAGGGCCTATGAGGACCCGGGCATTCTAATAAACTCAGCCCAGTTTAGCGGTATGGACTCCACAGAGGCAAAAAAAGCTATTACCCAGTGGCTAAAGGATAAGGGCTTAGGCGATTTTAAGATAACCTACAGGCTAAGGGACTGGAACATATCAAGGCAAAGATATTGGGGCACACCCATTCCAGTGGTCTACTGCGACCACTGCGGCATTGTGCCGGTGCCAGAGGACCAGCTTCCTGTGATGCTCCCCTATAAGGTGGAGATAACGGGCCATGGAAACCCATTGGAAAAGGTGCCCGACTTTGTCCATACCACATGCCCCAAGTGTGGAAGGCCTGCAAAAAGAGAAACGGATACCATGGACACCTTCTTTGACTCCAGCTGGTACTTTTTGAGGTTCTGCGACCCCAAAAACTCACAAAGACCCTTTGACCCAGAAAGGGTGGAGTTTTGGATGCCCGTGGACCTCTACATAGGCGGTATAGAGCATGCGGTCCTGCACCTTCTTTATGCTCGCTTTTTCCAAAAGTTCCTCTACGACCTTGGACTTGTAAAGGACAAGGAGCCCTTTTTGAGGCTTATAACCCAAGGCATGGTCCTCAAAAGATGGGTAAGCATAGAAAGGTTTTTGAAATACTTGGAAGAAAAATACGGCGTGGAAAACCTTGAGGAAAGAGAGCTTGAAGAGCTTGTGGAGCTAATAAAAAGGGATATGAAAGGGTAAAAAAGGAGCCGGGAGGGCCGGGGTTTAAAAATAGAAAGTGCTAAAGCCCAATTATAATTACGCTAACGCTTACCTTACTTTGATTATTTGCGTTGTTGGCATCTTGGCCTATTATTTCCACGGTGTACCCAGTGAGTAGTAATTGAAGTCCGCTTGGCTGAATGGTAGCTGTGGTAGACTGTCCACAATTTAAGGTAGTCTGAACAAAGCTAACAGTTATATCTGACGTAAGAAGACCTGTAGGATCTTTTACTTGGTAGCTTAGATTAACAGGATTATTAAAGCCCTGGCTACACTGTAAGCTTACAGTGACATTGGCAGGAGTATAAATTCCTAAAACTTTAAGCAACGTTACAGATGTAGGGTTAGCCATTAAATTAAAGCTACCACTACTGGTGGAAGTATTAAAGCTTGCGGAGCATGTTTTTGAGGAAGTCATATTTACTGTGCATTGTGAGTTCGTACCACAATATAGACAATCTCCTGCCCATCCTGCAAAGGTAGAACCACTATCTGGTGTGGCTATAAGAACCACAGATGTATTTGTGTTAAACTGTGCAGAGCAAGTGTTTCCACAATTTATTCCGGGAGGATTGCTAACAACAGCACCAGAGCCGGTGCCTGCTTTAATAACGGTAAGTGTGGCTGTTTGACTTCCACCACCAGAACCTCCGCCGCTGCCAGAAGCCTGTACATTCAAATTAAAAGAAACCCTATGAGTTATATTACCAGAAGTAGCTTTAAGAGTTGCTTGATAAAAACCAGGTTGGGTGTTAGGGTCTGCAAAAATCGTGATCACATACAGATATACTCCACCCAACAACTTACTTGGGTCTGGTAGAAAAATTTTACTTGTAATTAAGACTACACCAGGAGGAACACCATCCAGGCTAAGATTGACTTCTCCAGAAAAGCCAAACAAAGGCTCTGCCTGTAAGCTTAAATAAGCTTGACTCCCTCTAACTATGGTTATATCCTTTTGTAGCAGTGCAATTTTAAAATCTGGGCTTGGAGAGCCTCCACCGCCACCACAAGAACCTATAAAAAATCCTAGTAATATTAGTATTAAGGTGAAGAGTTTAACTTTCTTCATCCTAGTACCTCCTTCATATGGTGGGGTGCCATTGGGCACCCCAAAAACATAGCATTTACTAACGGCTACCGAGTAAGCCACCCAGTAAGCCACCAAGAAGACCACCACTTAGAAGGCTGTTTAATAGACCAACTACGGTGTTAAGCAAACCACCGAGCAATCCACCAAGAAGGTTGTTGTTCATAGGTTGGACATTAACTTGGCTTCCAGAAGTACCCTGCACTGTTCCCACAGGCACCAATAAGGTAGAGTTTGGCAAGGTTAAAGTATTATCGGATATACCCAGCCCTTCACCCACACTACCGCTGCCACCAGCACTTATATCTGCACCTGCGCTAAATGAACCGCCTCCACCACCGCAGGAACTCAAAAAGGCTCCCAAGACTAAGGCAAAAACAGCTATGAAGAGCTTAAGGCTAAAAGCCTTTCTCATGGTTCTACCTCCCATAGTTAGTTTAATTGCCTTTATATTAGCAACTGGTTTTGGCGCACAAGTCCCAGGGTGACTATTTACAACAGCCTGAATAGAGTATGATTTTCCGTGGACCTTCTGAATACCAATAAGGCTTCTTTTAAAAGCGGATCCACGGAACGATACATGAGATCTTGTACGATTTTTAGAATGTATGCTTTTACATGTTTTAGGAGTGTAGTTTGATTGAAATCATATTACATGCCTATTGACAATTTATTAAAAATGTATTAATATAAAGGCAATTAAACATACATTCCTGTCCTTTTCACGCAATCATAGCTGGGTATTCTTCCTTCCTCAGAGAAAACACCAACACATAAAGGCTTAACAATATTGCTGTGAGCTGGAAGGCCCAGAAGCTAAGGAGTTTAAGGTAGGCAAAGTAGTGGCTAAATAAGATTAAAAGGCTTGATAGATTGTCCAAAAAGGAAAAAAGAAAGACAGAAAAACCTAAAGTTATAGCCCTTTTCTTTTTAAAGCCTGCAAAGGGTAAAAGGTGAGCAAGGATAAGGGAAAAAAGGGCCATGGTCAAAAGGTGTGGATAAAAAACCTTAAAAACACCTTGAAAGGTCTTTGGTTTTATAAAAAGGGAAGGGTTTCCAAGGTAGTAATCCTTTATGCCCTCTATACCAAAGCCCATCTTGGAAAAGAAGTTTAAAAAGTTAGAAAGGAGAAAGAGAAGAAAAAACACTGAGAATAGAAAGGTAAAATACCTTAAGGCCTTGGTTTTTGGTGGCCTGGCATCTTTAAGGATAAGACAGTAGAGGTTGTAAAGGATTACAAAAAGTAAAAGCAATTGATAAACTATAAAGCTAAAAAGCTTTAACCACAAAAGCTTTGGCCATTCAAAGAGGAATATAAGAAGGTCTGTGCCTATGTAAAAAAGGGCAAAAAGGTTAGAAGAGAAAATTATAAAGAGCTTTAGGCTTTGATTTTGTCCAAAGAGGTTAAAGATAGAAAGTAGTGTGAGTAGCATAAGGCCGTGTAAGAAGAGGTTTATATGTATATCCTCCGATATTTGGGCTATGGATATTTTTTGAGGGAACTCTGGGTCCATAAAGTAGTACTTAAAGAGACTCTCATAGGAAAGGCCATACTTGCCATAAAAGCTTATCCAAGAGGCAATCCAAAAAAGAAGGGAAAAAATCAAAAAGGCAAGCACTGCATAGTAGAGGGCTTTGTTCCTCTTTATATCGGCGGAGATAAAGAACCTCACCTTTGGCCTCCGAAAAGCACCTGCCACATGGCTAAAACCTTCCTCGTGTTATCCGTTATGGCCCGTGCGGTAAGGGTGGCTCCTGTCATGTTGGGAATGTCCCTTTTTAGCCTTATGGGGTCCTTGTTTAGTTGCTTTCCTGCAAAGAGCTTGAGCCACCTTTCTTCTGGCATATACTCAAGAGGCTCATTAAAGGCCAAAACCTCTATCACATCAATCTTTCCCTCTGGTGTGATGGTGTATAGGACCACCTCAGGATGGGTCCTTACTATATGTGTATCCACATAGGCGTAGGCTATTAAAGTTCCTCCTCTTTTGACTATATACCAAGATACAAGCCTTGTGTTTAACTTTACTCCAGATAGCTTTTCTATGGCAGATTGCTGTTCTGGTGTGAGGATTATGTTCTTTACTTCCACTTGGCTGTTTGGATATATCTCCCTAAGGGCCTTCTCGGGCCTATTAAAATCTCTTGCCGATATATCCGTTCCAAAAGAGAACAGAAAAACAAAAAAACTCAAAAAGAGGCACCACCTACACACTCTCATCATATTTTACTCCAAAAACAGAACATGTCATATCTACTAAAAATATTACTTAGTAGTTTTCTTACATAAGGCCCTCCCGCAGAGAGAGGGCACCAACAGAAGAAAGAGCCTTCAGAACATAAAGCTAAGCGTAAGCCTGTACTCATTCTCATCCTTTTTTGGAGAGCTGTAGTTGAGCCTTGCATAATCCGCTTTTATGGCAACCAAGGTATGAGGTTTGTAGGAAAGACCCACGTTGTACACCCTTAGCTTGTGTCCGTCGGGCTTTGAGTAGCCAGCAGGCACTTTACTGTGGGTGTCAAAGTCTTCATATATACCAAAAAGGTAAAGTTCTTGATTTTCTGGACCAAAGAGTCTAAATAGGTCATAGGCTACCTGTACATAAAAGCCCTTTTGTTCTTCTGGTATTATGTTATTTCCACCAATTGAACCCCCAAAAAGGTCCTGTGACATTTTTAAAGCACCATCCACTTTTACCAAAGCCCCCACAAGCCTTACATCCCACCCTGCATACTGCCACCATAGGTGTGGAGAAAGTATGGCAACAGAACCTACCTTTGTACCCCTTCTTAGATTAAGCTTTGAATCACTACCCCCCTTTGATTGAACATCCGCAAGGACAAAGGAACCACCCAAAATAACGTTGTACGGTAGCTTTAAATCTACTCTACCTGTAAAGCCAAGCCTATCCGCCACAGCCCTTGCACCCCTTTGCCTAACAGTTTTAAGAGGTTCCTTTGCATCATAATCTCCGCCACCCTTCAACATAAGGCCATTAATTAGATAGAACCTATAGTTTGCTGGACCTACCTGCCCATATACTCCAAGGCCCATCTCCTCCCATGTGGACATCATAATGCGCCTTTCAAAATAAGGTCTGTCTGCACTAGGAAATGTGGGTGACTCATGAACTTCGTTTACAATACCCACTGGCATAAGCAAAAGGCCGCCCCTTACACCAAACTCTGGCCTAAATTGATAATCTAAATAGGCAAATTCAGCCTTAAAGTATCCTCCTCCCGTACCTTGAGAACCAGAAGTAGAAGTATGTTCCAATTCAAGCTCTGAGTTGAACTTTAACTTTTCATCAAAGGCATAGCCCAGATAGATTATAAGCCTTGGCATATTCGCTATATTTTTTGCACCACCTCGTGCATTCACATCGTTACGCAAAAAAGTAAGCTCACCATAACCACCTATGGATACACCCCTTGGGGTAAAGTGCACCTTGGAGGTTGCAGGACCGAATCCATAATAGGATTTTATTTCAAGCTGTGGCATAGCAGTCTCAAGCCTTAGTTTCCTTATCTCCTCCTTTATTGCTTCCGCTTCTCGTTTTGTTTCCTCTGCTTTCTTCTGCTCTTCCTTTAGCTTTTGCACTTCTTGCTGGAGCATTCTTATCTGATCTTCCAGCTGCTTAATTCGGTCTTCCGCTGGTTGGGCAAAAACGGCGCTAGAAAAAAGGGCAGTAGCTAAGAGAAACTTCTTCATGCTCTACCTCCTTATACAAAAATTGAGATTTGATAGCATAAAGTTTAAATAAATTGAAATCCACTGTCAATATGATTAGCCTCATATTATCTCTTTGCCTCCACAAGTCTTTTTATTTCTTTCTCCAAAGAACAAACACCGTGAGAGTGGCAAAAGATGCACCTTTCTTTGGCATAGCTTTTGGCAAGCTTTACCATGTTGTGGCCCACAATTCCTGTAAAGATTATTATCCAATCAGCACAAGCTAGAACGTTGTCAATGTTTTGCTGCGTTTCTTGATTGATAAACCTTATGTCTAAGCCATAGCGTTTGGAAAGCTCTTTTATCCTACCTTTCATCCTATCATGCCCACCAAGGACTAATAGCTTCATAGCACGCCCTCCTAATTGATATTGAGTATAAATTTTATCAAAGGATGAGAAGGCATAAAATGATTTTTCTCATGCTTTACTTAAAAGATTTTTAGTATGTTTGTCTACCAGGTCTAGCTATTATGCAAAGGAAATGATTAAAAAACAGTAACACACGTTGTATGCAAAGCAGGTACACCATTCATAACAGGACAAGCCCAGCAAGATAAAAATGCGGATACACTAAAAGGTGGTAAAAAATTGCTACAGTTTTTAAAAGATATGTGAAGCAAAAGCTGGGTTATGCAGTTTAAATCAAAAGGCAGGCGAAGGGTAAAAGGCTATTCTTTACCTTTTCTGCATAATCCTTTAACTTTATCTTGCTAATTGGATGCACAATGTCTGGATTTAGTTCCAACAGTGGAAAGAGGAAAAAGTCCCTTTCTGTAAGGTATATATGTGGGATATGTAAAAAGCTTAACATGATTATGTGGTTCTCATAGAGTAGTATGTCAAGGTCTATCTCCCTTGGTCCCCATCTCTCCCTTGGTTTTCTTCCTGCCTTTTCTTCAATTTCTTTTAGAACCTCTAAAAGTCCTATGGGTTCAAGATCTGTATAAAATTCCAAAACACCGTTTAAAAACTCCGGCTGGTCTATCTTCCCCCATGGCTGGCTTATGTATAGGGTGGATACCTTCTTGATTGAACCATATTCTTTTAAAAACTCAAAGGCTTTTAATATATACTCAAGCCTATCCCCCCAATTGCTGCCAAAGGCTATATAACATACAGGCATAAGAAAAGGTTAATACATTCCACCGTTTACGTGTATAATCTCTCCAGTTATATAGCTGGCATAGTCCGAGCAAAGGAAAAGCACAGCGCCAGCCACATCCTCGGGCTTTCCAAACCTTCCCAAAGGTATGCTTTTAAGATAGTTCTGTTTTAGTTCATCGCTTAGCACCGCCGTCATATCCGTTTCTATAAAACCCGGTGCTATGGCGTTTACCGTTATGTTTCTGCTTGCCAGTTCTTTGGCAAGGCTTTTGGTAAAACCAATAAGGGCAGACTTGGTAGAAGAGTAGTTCACTTGACCCACATTGCCGGTAAAGCCCACCACAGAGGATATGTTTATTATCCTGCCCCAACGGTTTTTTAGCATGGCCTTTATTGCCAAAGAAGTTATCAAAAAGGTGCCTGTCAGATTTACCCTTATTACCTCTTCCCAGTCTTCAAGGGACATCCTCAAGAAGAGCTTATCCCTTGTTATACCGGCGTTGTTTATGAGTATATCCACACCACCCCAAACCTCTTCTATCTTTGTGTAGGCCTCTCTTATAGATTCTTCCTTCCCCATATCCATGGCCACTCCGAGGGCTTCCACACCAAAGCTATCAGATAGGCCTTTTGCCACATCCTCCGCTTTTGAGCTGTCTCTTCCTGTTATAACCACCTTGGCACCAGCCTTGGCAAAAAGTTCCGCTATGGCCTTACCTATACCACGTGTAGAACCAGTAATTAAGGCCCTTTTGCCCGACAAGTCTATGCAAAGCATGGTAAGATTTTAACATAGCATGAGGCTTTTCTTCGGTGGAAGCTTTGACCCTGTGCATGTGGGCCATTTACTTGTAGCAAGGGATGTAAAAGAGGCTTTGGGCTTTGAAAAGGTTATATTTTTACCAGCCTTTCAGGCACCCTTAAAAGAACCTCACCTTGCAAGCCCACAGGATAGATTAACCATGTTAAAGCTTGCTATCAAAGGCCTTGAGGATTTTGAAGTTAGCACCATGGAGATAGAAAGAAGTGGTATTTCTTATACGGTGGATACGGCAAAAGAAATATATGAAGGCTTTGGAGAAAGGCCCTTCTTCTTGGTAGGTGCAGACAGCTTTCTAAGCATACATCTTTGGAAAGAACCTATTAAACTTCTCTCTTTGGCCCGCTTTGTGGTAGTAGATAGGGATGGGAAGGAGAAAAAGGTAATGGATTATGTTAAAGAAAACTTTCCAAGCTTAAAAGAAGGGTCGGATTTTTTCCTTTTATCTATTAGAAGAATAGATGTATCTTCAACAGAGATAAGGGAAAGGGTAAAGAAGGGCAAAAGCATAAAATGGATGGTGCCACAAGAGGTGGAAGACTACATTCTTGAAAAGGGCTTATATAAAGCCTAAGCTATCTTCTCCAAGGGCTTAAAATCTGCTTCTTTCACACTCCAGCACTCCTTAAATACAGCGTAATGGCATTTTCTCCTGCAGTATTCGTGATCAAGCTTTTTAAAGAGCTCCACAATGGATTGCCCCTTAGAATCAAAGATGTTTTCTTGTTCTATATGCTTATCTATATCCAGCCTTTCCAGCAATGGGTATATGGTACATCCTATATTGGCAAGGGCTGGTTCTATACCCATGGCCTTGATCCTGTCAAGAAGCCTTATAAGAACAAGACTTCCAGAAGCATCCATATAGTTAACCGCCTCAAGGTCAAGCAAGACAAACTTTAGGGCCTTTTTGCGTTCTTCTACCTTTTCAAGCACATACTCATACACATATTCCGCATTGCCAAAGTAGAGGGACATGTTGGGTCTTATGTAGAGTATTTGGGGACATTCTGGTAATTTCTCCCTTTCCGCATTTACAAAGGTGGAAGAGTTAGGATTCCTTGTAAGTATTACTATCCTTGGATACATAGTTTTATATACAAAGCTGCCGAAAGCTATTAAAGTACCAAGGGTTATGGCTACCCAAAGGTCCATAAAGAAGACGGTGATAAAGGTTACACCCGCCACTATGCCATCGGTAGGGTTTATTCTGTAAAGCCTTATTATCTCTTGAGGCCTTATGAGGTTTATTACAGCAGACAATACTATAGCTGACAGGGTAGCCTTAGGAAGATAGTAAAAGAGGGGTGCAAGAAAGAGTAAAGTAAGACCTATTACAAGACCAGTTATCACACTGGCTATAGGAGTTTTGGCTCCCAGCTGATAGTTCAAGGCGGATCTTGAAAAGGAGCCACCAACTGGAAAACCTTTAAAAAGACCAGCCACTATGTTGGCAAGCCCTTGGCCTATAAGCTCTTGGTTTGGATCCCATCTGTCTCCAGCCTTTATGGCAAGCTGTTTGGCAATGGCCACCGCTTCCATAAGACCAAAGGCTGAAATGATAATGGCACCCACCCATAGCTGGGAAAAGCTCCTATAATCCGCAGAAGGAATTTCCAAGGAAGGTATACCGCTTGGTACCTCTCCCACCAAAGAAACAGCAAAATTCTGAAGGTTAAAGAAGTATGAGATTAAGGAGGTAATAACAACAGCCAGTAAGGCTCCTGGAACTAAGGGGCTTATCTTTCTAGATAGCCATATTATTGCATAAGCTAACACGCCGATGGCAAAGGTATAAGGGTTTGTTTGGAATATTTTGCTGATTATATCTGAGACAACCTCGTATATGTGGGTGCTTTGGGTAATCTTAAAGCCCAAAAGGTGGCCAAACTGACTTAGGGCTATAACAAGGGCACCTGCGCTAGTAAAGCCCACTATAACGCTGGTGGATATGAGTTCTACCACAAAGGCAAGCTTAAAAATACCCACCATAAGCCTTATAAAGCCAACCATAAGAGCCAACACGCCCGCAAGAGCTATCCACCTATCACTCCCAGGCTCTGCAAGCCCGTATAGGACCGAGCTAGTAAGCAAGGCTGTCATTGCAACGGGGCCTGTAGCCAAAAACCTGGAACTTCCAAAGAGTGCAGCCACTATAACAGGCAGAAAAGAGGCATAAAGGCCGTATATGGGTGGCATACCAGCTAGCAAAGCATAGGCCATAGACTGGGGCACAAGCACTGCGGCAACGGTGAGGCCTGCTATGAGGTCTCTAGTAAACTTATCCTTATCGTAGGACCTTATCCATGGTAGAAAGGGTGCAAGATCAAGGGTGATATTTACTTTCATAGCTCTAACCTCTTCACTTTGAATTTTTCATATTGTACTTGTTTTAAAGCATTAAGAAGGTCCATGCCTTGTGAGTAAAAATCCAAGGCTCTTTCAAAATCGGATTTCCCCTCTACTTTAAACAGCCTATCCTCCAAAAGCGTTCTCAAGCTTTTTACTATCCTTTCCCTGTCTATACCAAAGCTGTATTCAAGTAAATAGGCAAGCTCCAAAAGTGTGTATATGGATAAAAAAACCTTACCCTTTCTCCTTTCAACCTCCCTAAGGTACTTTTCCAGTTTTTCCGCCCTTTTCCCTTTACCCAAAAAATCTATAAGATCCTGTGTGTCTATTGCATCCATTGAGGAGGTACCCCCACATTCTCCCTTAGCTGACCATTGCCAAAGATAATAAACTTCTGGATAGTTAATTCTTCAAGTGCCATGGGCCCCCTCGCGTGTATCTTATCGGTAGAAATACCCATCTCTGCCCCAAGGCCAAATTCGTTGCCATCTGTAAAGCGTGTTGAGGCATTCACATAAACTGCAGCAGAATCCACTTCCTTGATAAACTTCATAGCCTTTGTGTAATTCTCCGTTATTATGGCATCGGAGTGCTTTGACCCATACTTTTCTATAAACTCTATAGCCTCATCAAGGCTTCCCACCGTTTTTACAGCAAGGATGAGATCCAAAAACTCCTCGTAGTAGTCCTCTTCTGTGGCAGGAACTGCCTTTATATGAGACAGCTCTGGCCTAGATTTTATAACCTGTAAGCTCTCTTCATCGCACCTTAGTTCCACACCAGCCCTTCCAAGAATGTCCGCCATCTTGGGCCAAAAGGTATTAAGAAGGCTCCTATGAATTACTAAGTTTTCCACCGCGTTACAGACAGAAGGCCTTTGTACCTTAGCGTTATAAACTATGTGATAGGCCTTTGTAAGGTCCGCCTCCTCATCCACATATATATTGCAAACCCCTTTATAGTGCTTTATAACGGGCACCCTTGCATTCTCCGCCACAGCCCTTATTAGGCTTTCTCCACCTCTTGGAATAGCCACATCCACTTTACCTTCCATCTTAAGTATGTCCCAAACTATCTCCCTCTCTGGCCTGTCTATAAACTGTACCGCCTCTTCTGGAAAGCCCGTTTCTCTACAAGCCCTGTGTATGATTTCCACAAGGGCCCTGTTTGAGTTTATGGCTTCCTTGCCACCCCTCAAAAGCACCGCATTGGAGGATTTCATACACAAGGAAGCCGCCTCTATGGTTACGTTGGGCCTTGCTTCATAGATTATAAAGATTAGGCCAAGGGGAACCCTCATCCTTCCCACCTGAAGGCCGTTGGGAAGGGTCCACATGCGCGTGATCTCACCCACAGGGTCGGGCAAAGAAGCTACGTCTTTTAGCACCTTTATCATACTATCTATGCGTTTATCATTAAGAAGAAGCCTATCTATAAGGGCTGAAGACAAGCCCTGGGATTTACCATATTCTATATCTTTAGCATTTTCTTCCTTTAGAAAGTCCCTATTGGCATCTAAAAGTTCAGCGGCTTTAAGAAGTGTTTTGTTCTTTACCTCTGTATTCAAAGATATAAGCTTTCTAAGAGTTGACCTTGCACCTTCTACCTTTTCTTCCGCATAGCTCTTAAGGTCCACCATAGCAAAGTAATATTTTATAACAACTTCTCATAAAGGCTTTTTAGGTCTCTAAGACTTTCTTCAAAACTAACCTTTTCTCCTACATTCTGCACAAAAAACCTGTTTATCTCTTCTCTATGTCTTATTACCTTGTCCACCATAGGATTGCTTCCTGGAGTGTAAAGCCCAAGGTTTACCATATCCTCCATAGACTCATAAACACTAAAAAGCTCTCTCAAGTACATGGCCATTTTTATATGGTCTTGGCTTACTATCTGTGGCATAAGCCTGCTAAGGCTTCTTATGGGGTCTATAGCTGGGAAGATTCCTGCGTTGGCTCTCTTCCTAGATAGGATTATATGGCCGTCCAGCACGGCCATAAGGGAATCTGCCACAGGGTCCAAGCTAATATCATCACCTTCCACAAGCACGCTGAATATGCCAGTTATGCTACCCCTGCCAAAGTTCCCACAGCTCTCTACCACCTTGGAAAGTAGATAAAAAACCGACGGTGTGTATGCCTTCATGGTGGGGGGTTCACCCGCAGATAGGCCTACCTCCCTCTGGGCCATAGCAAGCCTAGTGATAGAATCCATAACAAGCAGCACATTCATACCCTTTTCCGCCAAATACTTGGCGTGGACCAAGGCGCTTATGGCTCCTTTTACCTTTAGTATGGGTGTCTGATCAGATGTGGTTACTACCACTATACTTTTATTTCTACCTTCCTCTCCAAGCACATCTTCCAAAAACTCTTTTACCTCCCTTCCCCTCTCACCTATAAGGGCAAGCACCACCGCATCCGCCTTGCTGTTTCTTACAATCATGCCCAAAAGGGTGCTTTTGCCCACACCAGCACCAGCAAATATGCCCACCTTTTGACCCTTACCCAGTATAAAAAGACCGTTTATAGACCTTATACCACAATCAAAGACATCCTTGATCCTTTCCCTTTGTAAAGGGTTAATATCTTCTAAAAGTATGGGTCTTTTTTCTCCCTTTAGCTGAACACCGCTAAGCAAACTCCTACCAAAGGGGTCAATAACCTCACCCAGTAGGTCTGTCCCGCATACTGTGGATACATGCTCCTTTTTTATCCATACCCTATCGCCAGCCTTTACTCCAGATATGTGACTAAAGGGCATAATAATGCATCGGTCTTCATTAAATCCTATTATTTCGCCTTCCACAGGAGCGCTTCTATCGTTGTAGACTATTACATGATCTCCAATGGCACCATCTGTATTATAGGCCTCAAGATAAACTCCACTTGCCTTATAAACCTTATGATAAACCCTGAATATCCCTCTCATCCCTCATATCCTCTATAAGATCTTGCAGTAAATCCTCATACTTTCTCTCTATCCATAACTTTTGGGTTTCTATTAAGAATTCTCCTTCATTAAGCTCTTCTCTTACCACTGGGTTTATATAAAAAAGGCCTTCAGTTCTTTCTTTTAACTTTTCCAAATAAGGGTTTATTCTTTGAAAATCCTTAGGATTTAGGTAAAGGTTTATCTGTCCTTTTAAATCTATTCCCGATTCAAACACTTTTGACAAAGCACGCATAAGGGCTTCCTCCTTTGGCAAAATATCGGTAAGTAAAAGCCTTTTTAATATAGCAATTATAAAACCAATCAACTCGTTTGTTATTTTGCCCTTTTCTTCTGCAAAAGCTTCAATCATATTCTTGGAAAGGTTTTCTATTAATATTTCTAACTTTTCCCTCTCTTCCAGCTTTTTAAGAAGATCGTTTTTATCATTGATAAGCTTCCTGTTGTCTTCTTCCAAATTTTTTATTATTGCATTTAACCCATCTATTTCACTTATAAGCTTATCTAGTTCACTCTTATAGTTGAATTCAAGCTCTTCACATGGATTTGTTTCTTCATTAACATTCTTTTTAATATTTTTATTCTCTTCCACTGGATCCATGTAATGTGGATGATACAGAATTTTAAATTCCTCATTAGACATAGGCTTCTCCACCAGATATGTCTATTACTCCTTGATCTGCCAAGCTCTTTATAACCTTTACCACCTGCTTTTGTGCCTTTTCTACCTCCGAAGCCTTTACTGGTCCAAGAGCTTCCATATCCTCCCTCATAATATCTGCAGCCTTCTTTGACATATTGGAGAAAAACTTTTCTTTTATATCTTCTGGTGCACCCTTGAGAGCTACTATAAGCGTGCTTTTATCTACAGCCTTCAGTATTTCCACTATGGCCCTGTTATCCAGTTTTCTTATATCTTCAAAGGTAAACATCTTTTCTTTTATCTTTTCCGACAGATAAGGATCTTCTTCATCAAGTTTGGCAAGTATTTTATTGGTTGTATCCTTATCCAGTATATTTAAAAGCTCTGCTGCTAGGGTTATACCTTCCATCTTTTGCATTATACCGCTTACACCCATATTTCTTATCTCTTCTGCCAACACTTCTATAAGCTCTCCAAAGAACTCTGGGGATATGTTCTCAAGAGTTGCGAGCCTCTTTACAACTTCTACAGATAGGCTATCTGGCAGTTGCTTTAGTACCTCTGCAGACTTGGTAGGGCTAAGTTGTGAAAGTACAACCGCTATGGTCTGGGGATGTTCATTTCTTAGAATGTTCGCTAATACTTTGCTATCTACCCTCTCAAGCTCTTGGAAACTCTTTATAAGGTTGGAGCTGCTGAGAAATTCATATATTTTGGCAAACTTATCCGGAGGTAAAACCTTTCTAGCAAACTCAAGCAGCTTATCCATATCTGGGCTTAAGAAGGTGGTTGCCTTGTATTCCTCTATAAACTCTTTTGCTATATCTTCTATATCTTTTAATGTTATGCCTTCGAGGCTTGTTGCATGCAATATGATCTCTTGTATTTCATCATCAGAAAGTTCTTTCATAATTTCAACAGCCACCTGGGGCGGCATAGCCATAAGAAGTATGGCTGCCTTTTGAGACTTACTAAGCTTGCTTTTAACCTCTGGCATAGATATAAAATATAAACTAGTGAGCACAAAAATTCTAACTTACCATAATGTGGGAAAACCTCCTAAGGAGGCAAAATTAAAAACGCTTTTTGTTGCCAAAGAACAATTAAAAAGACAATTAAAACTTCTTAAGTTTATGGGTTTTGATTTCCTAAGTTTAAGAGACCTATTATTAAACAAAAAGGTTAAGAAGGGGGTTTTGCTTACCTTTGATGACGCCTATTTGGACTTTTGGGGAAAGGCACTTCCTATATTTATGGAGCTAAAGGTCAGAAGTGTGATCTTTGTACCTGTAGCCCTTGTGGGAAGTTACAATCAATGGGACTATGACCGCATAAGAATCAAAAAGCCCATAATGAACTGGGAACATATAAAAGAGCTTCATAGCCTTGGCTTTGAGATAGGCTCTCATAGTCTTACACACCCCTACCTTTCAAAGATAGACCCACAAAAGGCATGGGAGGAGATATATACCTCAAAAGTTATTCTTGAAGACAAGTTGGGAACGGAGATAAAAGCATTTTGTTATCCCTATGGAGACTATAGCCAGCAGGTGAGGGATATGGTCCAAAGGGCTGGCTACAGCATAGCCTTTACCACAAGGCATGGCAGCTTTGAAGAAAGTGAAAACTTTTTTGAGGTAAGGCGTATAACCATATTTGGTAATGACTTTCTTCCAAAGTTTTTGTATAAAGTGCTGGTATGAAGATAGCATGGCTAAACGGCAATCCAAACCCAAACTTCGGCGGCACAGAGCTTCACACCATACAGATGGTAAAGGAACTTTCAAAGGAAGGCATTGATGTGGTACTTATCTGTGCAAAAGGCTCTTACGTGGACAAACACACAGAGGGCATAAAAAAGTACCACCTTTCTTTTCCAAACAGCCTTGCTCTCCTTAGCACCATAAGGCTTGCCAAGTTGCTAATAAAGGAAAAGCCAAAGCTTATTATAGCCAACAACGAAAAAGAGTATGTGAATGCCCTCTTGGCGGGCAAAGTAGCTGGAATAAAGGTAATCTTTTTCAGACACATGGAAAGGATGAAGGAGTGGATGGTTAGGAGGTTTGTCTTTCCTTATGTGGATAGGTTTTTTGCGGTAAGCGAGCGTGTGAAAGAAAACTTGATAAGAGAAGGCGTAAGGCCAGAAAGGATAAAAGTAATCTATAACCTTATAGAAGAGGCACGTTTTAGCTACGCAGAAAAGGAAGAAGGCAAGATAAACTTTCTCTTTGTGGGCAAAGTGGATAGGGGAAAGGGTATTTTTGACTTCCTTGAAGCCTTTTATAAGTTGTCTTTGGAAAGAAAAGACATAGAAGCTTACGTGGTGGGCGATGGGAAGGCCATGGGTGAGGTGAAAAGCTTTATAGAAAAGTATGGCCTCAAAGACAAAGTCCATCTTGTGGGTTATACGCCAAGGGTGGAGGACTACTATAAGATGGCCCATGTCTGTGTAATACCCTCAAGGAACACAGAGGCCATGACAAGGGTAGTTATAGAAGCCTTGGCTTGTGGGTGTACCTTGGTGGTCTCCGATGTGGGAGGTATAAAGGAAGCGGTGGAGGAGGATAAAAATGGCTATGTTTTTAAGGCAGGGGATGTGGAGGACCTTAAAGAAAAGATGAAGAAGGCCACAGAAAGGTGGAAGGACTTTTCCATGCATTCATACAACTTGTACAAAAGAAAATTTTCAAGGGATGTGGTTTTAAAAAGCTTCATAAAAGAGCTTGAAGAGCTTACACATTGAAGCGGAAATACACAATATCCCCATCCTTTATCTCATAGTCCTTTCCCTCAAGCCTTACCAAGCCAAGCTCCTTTGCCTTGCTAAGGGACCCAACCTTTATGTAATCCTCATAGTTTATCACCTCTGCAGCTATAAAGCCTCTTTCAAAGTCAGAGTGTATTTTGCCTGCTGCTTGTGGAGCCTTTGTGCCTTTTTTTACCGTCCAAGCCCTTGCTTCTTTCTCTCCGGCTGTGAAAAAGGTGATAAGGTCCAAAAGCTTGTAAGCCTCCCTTATTAGCTTGTTTAGCCCCGGTTCTTCAAGGCCATAGGATTTTAAAAGCTCCTCCTTTTCCTCTGGCTCAAGGCCTATCAGCTCTTCTTCCAGCTTGGCGCATATTAGCACGGCTGGAGATCCCTCTTCCTTGGCATACTCAAAGACCCTTTTGCTAAACTCATTCCCCTCTGGTAGGTCCAACTCGCTCACGTTTGCCACATACATCAAGGGTTTGGCTGTGAGTAAGAAAAGGTTCCTTTTTGCATAGTCCAAGACCTCTGGATCCAAGTTCTTTGCATGCCTCCTTATAGGCTCCATCTTTTCAAGTATGGACCTTATCGTCTCAAGCATATTTAGCTCTTCCTTTGCCTTCTTGTCTCCAAGCCTTGCCATCTTCTCCACCTTTTCCATCCGTTTTTCCACCGTCTCTAGGTCCTTGGCTATTAGCTCAAGGTCTATTATCTGGGCATCTCTGACGGGGTCCACCGAGCCTTCCACATGCACCACCTCTGGGTTTTCAAAGCATCTTAACACCATGGCTATGGCGTCCACTTCCCTTATGTGAGCCAAAAACTGGTTTCCAAGGCCTTCACCCTTGCTTGCATTCCGCACAAGACCAGCAATATCCACAAACTCTATAAAGGTAGGTACCACCTTCCTTGACTTTTCAAGCTTTGCTATCTCATAGAGTCTTTTGTCTGACACTTCCACAGTACCCACGTTTGGCTCTATGGTGCAAAAAGGGTAGTTGGCTGCGGCGGCCTTTGCCGCCTGTATCAGGGCATTAAAAAGGGTAGATTTCCCTACGTTTGGCAGTCCCACAATTCCTACGCTAAGCATAAGTTTAAGATTTTACCAACTCTTCTTCACCTTGGGTGAAAAATTTAGCATTAAGACTTTATAAGCTCTCCCATCTTAAAGATTGGTAGGTACAGAGCTATGAGTATTAAGCCTACCACACCACCTATAAACACAATAAGCATAGGCTCTATAAGTTTTATCATACCTTCCACAGCCTTGTCAAACTCATCTTCATAAAATCTGGCTATTGTATCAAGCATCTCATCAAGTTTACCCGTGTCTTCACCAACTCTAACCATAGCTATGATAAGCTTTGGAAACATGCCTGTTTTTTCAAGAGCCTTGTGCATTGGAGCTCCTTCAATAACATCCTTTTTGGCAGCCTCCAAAGCTTCTCTTATCCTTACATTACCAGCAACTTGACCAGCTATCTCAAAAGCTCTTTCAAGAACAACACCACTGGAAAAGAGAGTGGCCATTGTCCTTGCAAACCTGGCCATGGTGCTTTTGACCACCAAATCCCCCATCTTGGGAGCCCTTAGCATAAAGGAATGGACAGCCCTTCTAAATTGATAACTCTTTTTCATAAGAAATCTAAAAAGGAAGGAAAACCCTATAAGAAAAGCCAAAATTGGCAATAAACTTGATCTTAAAGCGTTGGAAGCTGCTATTAGCATCTGTGTAGGTAGTGGCAGCTCACCACCTAGGGAGTTATATATCTCCGCAAAGGTAGGCACAAGAAAGTACAAAATACCCGTAACTATGACTGTGGCTATTATCACCACAAAGGTAGGATAAAAGGCTGCGCTTTTTATCTTGTTTTTTATAGAAGCCATCTTTTCATAGTAATCAGCTGCTCTTATAAGGGCAATGTCAAGATTACCAGTCTCCTCACCCACCTTAACAAGGTTTACTATGAATTCTGTGAACACAGAAGGAAACTCTGCCATAGAATTGGATATGGGTTTTCCTTCACTAACCATTATTGCCACCTTCTTGCTTGCTTCAGCAAGCCTCTTATTTGGCAGCTGTTCTGACAGTATGTTTAAAGCATCTATAAGGTTGAGTCCAGCATTTATCATCGTTCCCAATTGTCTACAAAATATGGAAAGATCTCTGTCGCTAACCCTTGATCCAAAAGGCAGGGAGAGCTTAAAAGCACTTTTTTCCCCTTCTTTTTCTTCCTCAAGACTTGTTACCTGTATTATGTTTAGGCCCTTTTGTTGTAAATCTGTTATTAAGGCCTCTTGGCTTGGATAATCCACCTCACTTTCCACAAAAGAGCCCATCTCATCAAAGGCTTTATACCTATACCTTGGCATTTTTTAGCCTCCCCTTTTGATCATATTCTCAAGCTCTTTTATATCTGGTGAATACTTATAAGCATCTTCCAAAGTAATAAGACCAGATCTATAAAGTGAATATAGAGACTGGTTCATCGTTTGCATACCCGTTTGCGCCTGTCCGCTTTGCATAATAGCGTATATTTGCTGAAGCTTATTCTCTCTTATAAGATTTCTTATAGCAGTGTTGGGTATCATAAGTTCATAAGCAAGAACCCTTCCACCACCTATCTTTGGAATAAGCCTTTGGGATATAACACCTTGAAGGACAAAAGAAAGCTGGACTATAACCTGTGCTTGTTGTTGTGGCGGGAAAACATCCACTATCCTTGTTATGGTGGATATAGTCGTGTTGGTATGAAGCGTTCCAAAAACTAAGTGACCTGTTTCTGCTGCCCTCAAAGCTATCTCAATGGTTTCCAAGTCCCTCATCTCTCCAACCAATATAACGTCCGGGTCCTCTCTAAGGGCAGCCCGCAGGGCATCTGCAAAACTATACACATCCTCCCCTATTTCTCTTTGGTTAACTATGCTCTTTTTGTGATGGAATACATACTCTATAGGGTCTTCTATGGTTATTATGTGGTAAGGAAAAGTTTGGTTTATATAGTCTATAAGAGAAGCTAGAGTAGTACTTTTACCAGAACCTGTTGGACCTGTAACCAAAACAAGACCCATGCTTTTATGACATAGCTCCAAAACCCTTTCTGTAAGCCCCAACTCTTTAACGTTCATTATTTTGTGTGGCAACCTTCTAAAGGCAGCAGCCACAGAACCCCTTTGCATAAAAACGTTTGCCCTAAACCTACCTATGTCCTTTACACCAAAGGAAAAGTCCACTTGACCGCTCTCCTCAAGCGTCTTCCTATGTTTTTCAGACATCACAGAGTAAGCAATCCTCTGTGTCATTTCAGGAGTCAATATGGGATACTCCATTAGTAGAGTTATTTTTCCATCAATACGTAATGCGGGCCTTGCTCCAGGTGTTATATGAACATCAGAAGCGTTAGCCCTTAGAGCCTTATGAAGTATATCTATAAGTCTTATTTCAGTAGTCGCATTCGCTGGCGTCATATTACCCTCCTCTTTTTTAAAAATATTTTACTATAAAAGATAGTCTCACTTCTTTTTAGGTAGCAGGGAAAAGACGAGAAAATTGCCTTCTTTTTTAACAGGAGACTCAAGCTGCCCCACATCGGATAACTCTTCTACTATTCTGTTTACCAGCTTGTCGCCCAGTTCGGGGTGAAGGTGCTCCCTTCCTCTAAAGCGTATTCTTACTCTAACTTTGTCTCCATCAGTAAGGAACTCTCTCATGTGTTTAAGCTTCACCTTAAGGTCGTGTTCATCAATCCTCAAGGAGAGCATCATATCTTTCACTTCAATAGCATGTTCCCTTTGTTTTTTCTTCGCTTCCTTTTCCTTCTTTTTTAGCTCATATAGAAACTTTCCATAGTCCAGTATTTTACATACAGGTGGGTTTGCGTTAGGAGCTATCTCCACTAGGTCCAGTCCCTTTTCATTGGCTATCCTTAGAGCTTCTTGCAAGGGAACTATGCCTATCTGCTTGCCATTCTCGTCTATAAGCCTTACCTCTTTTGCTCTTATCTGCCTGTTTACCCTATACTCCTGCAAAGGTACCTCCTTTTAGTTTTTTGAAAAGTAAATAAAAGGAAAAAAGAAAATTTATAAAAAGTAAAAGAGTAGAAAGCATAGAAGCTCTTCTAAAAACTACCCGTTTTGGATCCTTGTAATCAATAAGGTCTATATTTCCAAGCTTTTTTTTGTAGCTCTTTAACCAGTATGATATTCCTACGTTCAAGCCAAGACCCAGCATGAGAAGTAGTGTATAGATCCTTTCATTTCCTAAAATAAGATAAAACATAAGCAACAAAAAAGCAACCTTATAAAACCTCCATAGTATTATTCCATAGAATCTGCCAGCAAGGTTTTTGTTCTCCTTAACCCTAAGTAGGGAAGGGGCAACTATAAAAACTATGGAAAAAAGAAGGCCTACATAGAGAGAAAGCAGAATCTCAGGACGCATAGTGTAAGTTCTTGTAAACCCCTACCAGCCCAATTTCTAGACTAAAAACTTTAATACTCATAGTCCTGTCTTTAATTATACTATTATTCTGTGAAAGCTTGGATAGAAAAAATAAGCCTAGAGGGGTTCAAGTCCTATGGAAAGGATAGGGTAGAAATACCACTAGGACAGGGCTTTATAGGCATTGTGGGACCCAATGGATCGGGTAAATCCAATATAGGAGATGCCATATCCTTTGCCCTTGGCATAGCAACAGCAAAAACCTTGAGGGCCAAGAACCTTTCATATCTTATCTACAACAGAAACTCTGATAGGGCGGATTATGCCTACGTGGAGGTACATTTTAAAAACTACGGCCTTTTCCCCTTGCAAGAGGAGGATATAGTCATATCAAGAAAGGTTTATCAAGATGGAAGGACAGTTTTTCGCATAAACGGTGCGGTAGTGAGGGAAAGGGACCTTATGGACTTTTTGTCAAAGGCTGGCATATACGAAAACGCCTACAATGTGGTGCTTCAGGGGGATATTGTAAGGTTTTTGAAGATGACGCCCGTGGAAAGGAGGAAGCTTATTGAAGAGATTGCAGGCATTGAAGAGTATGAGGAAAAAAAGCAAAAGGCTCTAGCAGACCTTGGGGAAGTAGAGCTAAAGATAAGGGAGCTAAGGCTTTTGATGGATGAGATGGAAGTACATATGGAAAAGCTAAAGGAGGAACTAAAAAGGTTAAGGCTTTACAAGGAGCTGGAGGAAGCAAAGCGAAGCTTAGAAATAAAGCTTAATTTAAAAACTGCTTACGAATTTAAAAGGTCTATTGATAACATAAAGGCTCAAATTGAATCAAAGGAAGAAGAACTAAAGGAGTTAAGGCAAAGGATAACAGGCTACGAAGAAAGACTAAAGACTCTTGAAGAAGAATTAAAAAAGCTAAATGAAGATCTTTTCCCCTTTAGGGAAAGGGTGGGAAGGATTTCACAATCAATGGAAAACATAGATCATAACGTTCAAGCTCACAGAAAAAGATTGGAAGACCTTGAAAAGGAAATATACTCCACACAGGAACAGATAAAGTTTTTGGAAGCTCAAAAAGAACTTCTTTTAAAAGACGAAGAAGACCTTAAAAAGGTAATAGAACAAGAGGAAGTAGAGCTAATATCTTTGGAAGAATCTGCCAATTTGTTATGGAGAAGTATAAAAGAAAAGGAAGATAAATTAAAAGTGTCCCTTGAAGAAATGGAAAAAACTGAGGAAAAGCTAAAGGAGTTAAGTTCTATTTTGGAAAAAAATAAAAAAGAGCTATCCACATTGGAGCTAAAGATAAAAGAGATTGATATAAAAAAAGAAAGGGTAAGGGAGGATATGGAAAGGTTAAAGGAAGAGGAAGAAAAGCTCAAAGCGGATATGGCAGAAGCCATCATGAAAAGGGAAAACTATCAAAAGATGTTAAAAGAAGAAGAAAAATCCCTAAAACATAAAAAGGAGGAGTATCAAAAGGTAGAAGAAAAGTTAAGAAAAATAAGACAAGAAAGGGAAGAAGTGCTAAAAGAGATGTCTATGATAAGGGGGAGGCTTCAAAGCCTACCACCAGAGGACCTTCCCTTTGAAGATATAAGAGGGGTATATGGGAGGGTGGCAAGCCTTGTAAGGATAAAAGACTTGGAATACTTAAAGGCTGTGGAAACAGCGGGGGGTGGAAGGCTATCCTATGTGGTGGTTGAAAACGAAGATGTGGCAAAGGAGTGTATAAACAGGTTAAAGGAGTTAAGGTGGGGAAGGTTGAACTTTATACCTTTGAATAGGATAAGGGATACAAAAATACCACCCTATCCACCAAGAATGAAGGGTGTTATAGACTTTGTGGTAAACCTGCTTGACTACGACCCAAGGTTTGAAAAGGCTGTAAAGTTTGTCTTTGGAGACACCCTTTTAGTGGATAGCTTTGAAACTGCCAAGGCCTTAGGTGTAGGCACCTATAGGATGGTGACCATTGAGGGGGAACTTTTTGAAAAAAGCGGTGTAATAAGCGGTGGCCATGGCGAGGAAAAGGGTGAACTGGGTAGGGGTTTTTACCTTGAAGAGTTGGAAAGGCTAAACCAAATACATGAAAAGCTAAAGGTAGAGGAAGAAAGGGAGGAAAAGCTTTTAAAGGCTTTGAGGGACGAGCTTGTGGAAAAGGAAGGGGTAATGGCCATACTCCGAAGGAGGCTGGAGGAAGTAGAAGAAAAAGACAAATCAAGCTTTGAAAGAATAAGAACCATAGAAGAAAAGCTTAAAAAGGCAGAAGATTATATAAGCACCTTGGAAGAGGAAAGAGAAAAGGCAAAAGAAAGGATAAAAGAGCTAAAGGAAGAAACCCAATACTTGGAAGAAAAGATGGAAAACCTAAGCCTAAAAAGACAGTCCTTTTTGGTTCACTACAAAGAATCTGGGGTGGAGGACCTAAGGGTGCAGTATGAAAAGCTTCGCCAAAAGATGGAAAAACTAAAAGAATCCATACATGGTAAACAGATAAAACTTAAAGAGGTGGAGCTTGAAAAGGAAAATTTACAAAAGGAGATAGGTAGAAAGCTTGCTTTTATAGACAGCGCCCACAAGGAAATGGAAGACCTAAAGGTACAGATTGAAAGCTTACTACAAAAAAGAGAAGACCTTGAAAAGGAGCTACAAAACATAAACCTACAGGCATATGAACTATACAGGCAAAAGGATAGACTGGAAGAAGATCAAAGAAGTGTTCAGTCGGAGCTCGGAAAGCTAAAATTCCACGAAGAAAGCCTTAAAGAGGAGCTTCACAGGTTAAGCATAGAAAGTACAAGAATGGAAGAGAGGTATGCAGAAAACATTGAAAGACTAAAGGAGCTTGGCTATGAAGGGGAAGTGATAGAGGTAAAGGAGGGCATGAACAAGCTAAAAGAGGAGTTATCCAAAGTTTTAAGAGAACTATCTTCTTTGGGTAGTGTAAATTTCAGGGCTGAGGAAGAATATGGGGAATACGAAGAGAGGTACAAAGATTACCAAGAAAGGTACAAAAAGTTAAAGGAAGAAAAGGAATCTATAAAGGAACTAATAGAAGAAGTGGAAAGTAAAAAGCTAAAAGCCTTTATGGAAACCTTTCATGCGGTAAATAAGAATCTAAAGAATATCTTTTCTCAGCTGTCCCCTGGCGGTAAGGCATATATGATGCTTGAAAGGGAAGAGGACCCTTTTTCTGGGGGTGTTAGCCTTGTGGTAAAGCCAAGAGGTAAGGAGGTGCAATACCTTGAGGCCATATCTGGTGGAGAAAAGACCCTTGCAGCACTCTCTCTTATATTTGCCATACAAGACTATAGGCCTTCGCCCTTCTATTATTTTGATGAGGTGGATGCACACCTTGATGAAGCCAACGCCAAAAGGGTGGGAGAGCTTATAAAAGAAAGGTCCAAGACTGCCCAGTTTATCGTGGTAACCCTTAGAGAAGTTTTGGCAAGCTTTGCAGACAAGGTTATAGGTGTAAGTGGAAGGGGAGGGCTCTCCAAGGTTTTTGCCCTAGAGAACCCTGCAGATGTGCTTACTGGTTAAAGATGGCTTCCAGCTTTTCCTTTTTCTTTACAGGCTTTATATAGGGTTTGTCCTCTTTTACCCTTATCTCTACCACTTCCGTATCCGCTAGGCTACCTTTGAGTAGCTCTTCAGCCAATAGGTCTTCCACATGATGTTGCAGTGCCCTTTTTAGGCTTCTTGCTCCATACTCGGGCTTGTACTCCTTCTCAATTATCCAATCCACAAAGCTCTTATGAAGTTTAACTTTTACATTCCACTCCTTAAGGCTTTCGTTAACCTGCTTTAGTTGAAGGTCTAGTATCTTCACCACATCTTCCTTCTCAAGAGGTCTATAGACTATGATCTCATCAAGCCTGTTAAGAAATTCTGGGCTAAAGGTCCTTTTTACCTGGTCAAGGACATTTTTCTTCATCTGGTCATAATCTATCATGCCAAACTTCTTTTCAAAACCCATTTGATGGCCTTGGGTTATGAGCCTTGCTCCAAGATTGGAGGTCATGATGATTATGGTGTTGGAGAAGTCCACCGTTCTGCCCATAGCGTCTGTAAGCCTTCCATCGTCAAAGATCTGTAGGAAGATGTTAAACACATCGGGATGAGCCTTTTCTATCTCGTCAAAGAGTAAGACAGAGTAGGGCCTTCTGCGAACCTTCTCTGTTAGCTGGCCACCTTCCTCGTAACCCACATAGCCTGGAGGGGCACCAACAAGCCTTGATACGGTGTGCTTTTCCATATATTCGGACATATCAAACCTTATAAGGGCTTCTTCAGAACCAAAGAGATACTCTGCCAAAGCCTTTGCTGTTTCTGTTTTTCCTACACCAGTGGGACCAAGGAATAGGAAAACTCCTATTGGTCTGTGTCTACCTTTGAGCCCTACCCTTGACCTTCTTATGGCCTTGGCTATGGACCTTATAGCATCCTCTTGACCCACTACTCTCTTATGAAGCTCTTCTTCTATATGGAGGAGTTTTTCCATATCGCTTTCGTGTATCCTCTTTACTGGTATGCCAGTCCACCTTGCTACCACCTCTGCCACGTCCTCTTCTGTAACCTTTGGCCTATTGGCGGACATTTCCTGCTTCCATTTTGCCTTTAGGTTTTCAAGCTTTGCCCTTAACCTTAGCTCCTCATCTCTTAGCCTTGCTGCCTTTTCGTAGTCCTGTTCGTTGGCCGCCTCTTCCTTCTTTTCCTCTATTTCTTTTATCTTTTCCTCAAGCTCCTTTAGCTCTGGAGGTAGTTGGTATGCCCTAAGCTTTACCAAAGAGCCAGCCTCGTCTATCACGTCTATGGCCTTGTCTGGTAGGTTTCTTTCCGTTATATACCTTTCGGAGAGGATTACCGCCTTTTCTATAGCCTCTGGCGTGTACTCTACGTTGTGGAACTCTTCAAACTTAGACTTTAGTCCGTAGAGTATCCTTATGGTGTCCTCTTGAGAAGGCTGTTCTACTATTATGGGTTGGAACCTTCTCTCAAGGGCGCCATCCTTCTCTATGTACTTCCTGTATTCATCAAGGGTGGTGGCACCTATCACCTGTATTTCACCCCTTGCCAATGCTGGCTTTAGCATATTGCTTGCGTCAATGGAGCCTTCCGCAGAGCCAGCACCTACAAGAGTGTGTATTTCATCTATGAAGAGTATTACGTTGGGAGCCTTTTCAAGTTCTTTAAGTATGTTTTTTAACCTTTCTTCAAACTGGCCCCTGTACTTGGTGCCTGCTACAAGGGCTGCTAGATCAAGGGCTACCACCCTCTTGTTCAAAAGTGGGTCTGGTACCTGCCTGTTGGCTATCCTTTGGGCAAGACCCTCCACTATGGCCGTTTTACCAACGCCTGGGTCTCCCAAAAGCACTGGGTTGTTCTTCCTACGCCTTACAAGTATCTGTATAACCCTCTCTATTTCCTTGTCTCTTCCTATTACAGGGTCAAGCTTTCCTTCCCTTGCCATTTGCGTTAAGTCTCTGGAGAACCTATCCAGGTTGGGCGTTGGTGCATACTTTGTGGTCTCTTGCGGTGGAAGCTCACCCAGTATTTGTAGCACTTCCCTTCTTACAGAATATTCATCAAGGCCAAAGCCCCTTAGTATCCTTCCACCAAGGCCAGTCTTTTCCCTTACCACACCTATGAGAAGATGTTCCGGTCCTACAAACTGATGGTGGAGTATGCGGGCCTCTTCTACGGCAAACTCCAGCACCCTTTTGGCATCTGGAGCAAAGAGTATCTCACCCGAGTGGCTTCCACGGGTTATCTGTCCCATTATGGCTTTGCGCACCTTTTCTGGAGTGAGTCCAAAGCGGGAGAGTATTAGGGAGGGTAGGTCATCCTCCCTTATCAAGGATAGCAATATATGCTCACTGCCAAGATAAGTATGCCCAAGCTCTATAGCTTCCTCCCTTGCTTGGAGGATAATTTGCCTTGCCTTCTCAGTAAACTTCTCAAACATCTCTCACACCTCTCTTATTAGATAAAGATAACAAAGCTATAAACTTTTGCAATAAGGATTATACTATTTAAATCATGTATATCCCCTTTGCCAGAAAGTATAGGCCAAAGACCTTTTCTGAGGTGGTAGGGCAGGAAGTACCAGTCCGAGTTCTCAAAAACGCCATAAGGCTGGGGAAGCTTTCTCACGCTTATCTTTTTGCTGGTCCAAGGGGGACTGGAAAGACCACCATAGCCAGAATACTTACAAAGGCCGTAAACTGTCTTCAGCCAAAGGAGGGAGAGCCTTGCGGAGTTTGTGAAAACTGTGTGGCCATAGATAAGGGCTCCTTCCCAGACCTTATAGAGATAGACGCAGCCTCCAACAGAGGTATAGATGATATTAGGTCCATAAGGGATGCAGTCTCCTATGCACCCATAAAGGGCAAATACAAGGTCTATATACTTGACGAAGCCCATATGCTTACCAAGGAGGCCTTTAACGCCCTTTTGAAGACCTTGGAGGAACCCCCTCCTAGAACCATCTTTATCCTTTGCACAACAGAGTACGAAAAGATCATACCCACCATCCTCTCAAGGTGCCAAAGGCTCATCTTTTCCAAGCTAAGAGAAGACCAGATTGTGGAAAACCTAAAGAGGATATGCCAAAAGGAAGGTCTTGAGTGTGAAGAAAAAGCCCTATACATGTTGGCAAAGCTAAGCGATGGTGGAATGAGGGATGCGGTATCTCTTTTGGATCAAGTTAGCACCTACGGTGAGGGAAAGGTAAGGGTGGATCTGGTGGAGGAGTTTTTGGGTATAGTCTCTCAGGAGAGGGTAAGGGAGTTTCTCCTTTTGCTCTTGGATTCTAAGGTGGATGAGGCCCTTGACTTTGTAAGGGACCTTAGCCAAAGGGGCTTTAACCTTGTGAGGTTCTGCGACCTTCTGGAGGAGGAAATAAGGTCTCTTTTGCTCTACAGGAGTCTGAAGGATCCAGAGAAGGTCATGAGGGTGGAAGACTTTCACAAAAGCCTTCAGACTGTACCGCTTAATGCCCTACTATACCTTGAAAAGGTGGTAAACACCATAAGGATAGAGGCAAGGAGCAGGGACATTTTGAGGGCCTTTGAGCTTGCCATTATAAAGACACAGATAATAAAGGACATCTTGCCCATAAGCCAGCTATTAAAGTATGGACTGCAGGTAAAGGTAGAGGAAAAGCCAGAAGATAAAGCGGAGGAAGAAAAAAAGACGCAAGAGGATCTAAAGATAGACCCTCTTGAGGCCTTTGAAGGCAAGGTAGACACCCTTACCTTTGAGATACTACGGAGGTCAAGGTATGAGATAAAGGAAGACAGGGTGGTCTTCTATGTGGAGGAGGGAAGTCTTACTCAAGAGGATATAAACAAACTAAAGGCCATAAATCCAAAGACGGATTTTGTGATAGAGAAAATAGAAAAGGAGAATGCCTCATTGCCACCCTTTGCAGAAAAGATAAAGGATATGTTTGGTGCAAAGATAATAAGCCATGAGCAAAGAGATAAGGGCAAGGGTGCTTCTGGTAAGAGTTCCTAAGAGGCATATAGGCCTTTTTAGCGCCCTAATGGATGGTGCAGGAAGGAAGGCCATAGTGAGGACAAAGGAGAAAAGCTCAGAAGAGGTCTATCTTATCGCCACGCCAGACACCTTTGAGGACCTATACCCAATCCTTGAAAATATAAAAAGGCACATACCACTTGAGATAGTGGGAGAGGTAAGCCATATAGATGTGGGATAAAAGGAGGGCCTACAGGTTTATCTTCCTTATGGGCCTTGTGAGCCTTCTTTCCGACTTTACCTACGAGGGGGCCAAGGGCATAATAGGGCCTTACCTTGCCTACCTTGGAGCTAGCGCCTTTGTGGTAAGCCTCATATCTGGAGCTTCCGAGCTTATAGGCTATTGGATAAGGCTTTTCTCCGGCGTGCTTTCCGATAGGCTAAGGAGTTATTGGGCTTTAACCATGCTGGGCTACGCCCTTAACCTTTTCTCTGTGCCTTTGCTTGGCTTGGTAAAAAGCTGGCAGCTGGCTGGCCTTTTGGTCTTCCTTGAGAGGTTTGGGAAGGGCCTTAGGACGCCTTCAAGGGATGTGCTCCTCTCAAAGGCTACTTCTTTGGTTGGGCATGGTAAGGGCTTTGGCCTCCATGAGTTTCTTGACCAGATTGGCGCCGTGCTTGGGCCCTTGTCTGTGGCCTTGGTGCTTCTTTTGGGCCTTGGCTACAGGTCTGCCTTTCTCTTCCTTCTTATCCCTGCCATCCTTGCCATACTTTTGCTATTTTTTGCAAAAAGGATATACTCAGACAAGATAAACTTTGAAAAATCTTCCCATGAGCCTGCCAAGTTTTCCAAAGCTTTCTATCTTTACCTTTTGGCCTCCTGCCTTATCTCCCTTTCCTTTTTACCCTTTCCTTTAATAGGCTTTCACCTTTACCAGCATGCCTTTGACGGATGGAAGGTCTCCCTCCTTTTTGCCCTTGCCATGGCTTTGGACGCCCTTTCTGCCCTCTTCTTTGGTGTGCTATATGACAAAAGGGGCTTTTTGGCGCTTGTCATTGGCCTCTCCTTTGGACTCTTTTCTCCCATTCTTCTTTTCCTCTTTGATAAGGTGCTTTTTGCCATAGCTCTTTGGGGCATAAGCCTTGGAGTGCAAGAGTCTATCATGAGGTCTGCCGTTGCCAAGCTTTCCTCTGAGACAGGCAGGGGAAGGGCCTACGGCATCTTCCACTTCTTTATAGGCCTTTCTGCCTTTTTGGGCGGTGCCCTAATGGGCCTCCTCTATGAGCTTTCACCGACGGCCCTTGTTATATACTCCCTATCTTTGCATATAATAGCCCTCTTTATCCTTTTGAAGATAAGGCCATGAGTAAAGAGGACTTAAAAGTTGTGCTTGAGATAATGAAAGGTGAGTATGAAAAGTGGCATGCGCCCATTGTAAAGCTCATCGCCCAAAAGAGAAAGGATCCCCTATGCGCCCTGCTTTGTGCCTTGCTTTCCACAAGGACAAAGGATGATACCACTGCAGAGGTCTGCAAAAGGTTTTTGGAAAGGGTAAAAAGCCCGCAGGACCTTTTAGAAATGGACCTCAAAGAGCTTGAGAGGCTCATATACCCTGTGGGCTTTTATAGGAACAAGGCAAGGCAGTTAAAGGAGCTTGCAAAACAGCTTATAGAAGACTTTGGTGGAAGGGTGCCAGACACTTTGGAGGAGCTTTTGAAGCTAAAGGGTGTGGGCAGGAAGGTGGCAAACATAGTGCTCTCCGAAGGCTTTGGAAAGCCAGCCATTGCAGTGGACACCCATGTGCACCGAATAAGCAACCGATGGGGCCTCGTAAAAACCAAAAGCCCAGAGGAAACGGAAAAAGCACTTATGGAAATCCTACCAGTGGAATATTGGCGAGATTTTAACCGATTGGTGGTGGCCCTTGGCCAAACCATATGCAAGCCAGTAAAGCCAAAATGCGGTGAATGTCCTGTGAGAAGCTGGTGCGATTATGGCTTAAAATTTTAAGCCCATGGAAAGGGAGATATCCGAGCTCATTGAGATAGGAAGAGAGCTTCATTCAAGGGGATGGCTACCCGCCAGCGGTGGAAACCTTTCCGCAAGGCTTGAAGATGGACTCATCCTAATTACCGCCTCTGGAAGCCACAAGGGGCATCTTACAAGGGAGGACTTTGTGTTTGTGGACCTTGAGGGAAACTTGGTAAAAGGCTCAAAAAGGCCTTCGGCGGAGACCCTTTTGCACACTTTGGTTTATAAACTCTTTCCTTCCGCCATGTGTGTTTTGCATGTGCATTCCATAAACTCTACGCTCATATCAAGGCTTTCTAAAGGGGATATAAGGCTGGAAAACTACGAGCTTTTGAAAGCCTTTGAAGGCATAAAAACCCATCAAACAAGCCTAACAGTGCCAGTTTTTGAAAACTCCCAAGACATGAGAAGTCTATCCGAGATGATAAGGGAGAGGTTGGAAAAGGAAGAAAAGATTTATGGCTTTCTTTTGAGGTCCCATGGTCTTTACACATGGGGCAAAAGCATAAGAGAAGCCTACATAAGGCTTGAAGCCTTTGAGTTTTTGTTTGAGTGTGAGTTAAAAATGCTGTTAAAATAGAATACAAACTTAGGGAGGGTGGCACGCGCAGGCTTGCGACCCTTTATAGCCTTCGTTGTGATGGATGAATAACTTTTCCTTTTCCTTAAAAAATACTAATAGCCCTACAGGCTTTGCTTTGTCTTGCGCCTTTCTTGCTCTTCTTCTTGCTGGTCTCGTTCTTTTGCCTTTTTGAGAAGGCTTTTATGCACATATTCAAGGGTCATGGTAAAGCTAAGGTGGGGAGCATCCAAAAGTATTTCCGTGTTTCCATCCACAAACTTGGCCCATGTGTCTCCCACAAAGGGTATGCGGGAACCCACCAGTTTATATTTCTCTCTTAATAGCTTATAGTAATAGTTAAATTCTGGAATATCTCGCCCAGAGCCACTTTTTGGAAAGGTCATCACCACAGCCATGAGCTTGCCATCCTTATCAAAGATGAGCCTGCAGGACTGTAGGTATTTCATATCCACCTGTTTGGGGTCCACATCGTACATATCGCCCGAGGTGTATTTGTTGATGCCGGCGTGCCTTAGCTTATACCTTGCCTTGGCATCTTGAACGGTAGCCTTTCCTATCTCAAGGCCTAAGGGTGCTGGGTCGGCCCAAGCGTAGAGGGTAAAGGTCAATAAGACAAGTAAAAGCTTCCTCATCTTACTCCCCCCCCTAAGCTTTTTAATGATTATACTATAACCTGCCATGGCTCAAAAGGATAAAGAAAGGTGGGAAGAGAGATATAAGAAGGGTTGGAGGTCAAGCCTGCATAAGGCCCTTCTTGATTTTTATCACTTGGCTAAGGTGGGGAGGGCTTTGGAGCTTGCCTGCGGAACGGGGGAGAATGCCCTTTTTCTGGCAAGCAAGGGCTTTTTGGTGGATGCCATAGATATATCTTGTACAGCCATAGAAATGGCAAGGCAAGAGGCCAAGGCAAGGGGTCTAAAGGTCAATTTTATCTGTGCGGACTTGGATGATTATGAGCTTTTGGAGGATGCCTACGACCTTGTAATAAACTTCTATTACCTGAACCGAAATCTATGTCCCAAAATAATCAAGGCTTTAAAGATAGGTGGTTTGCTTATATTTGAGACATACAACTACAAACACCTTTGCGTAAGGGAGGATTTTAACCCTGAATATTTACTGAAAGAGGGTGAGCTTTTGGAGCTTTTCAAGGGGCTTGAGGTCATATATTACAGGGAAGAGTTTAACATATCCACTCTTGTGGGAAGAAAGGTTTTTTGATTTGCGATATAATTTATAACACAATATTCAAAAGTGGGGCAAGGCATGAGGATGGGAATTGTAATCTACTCCAACGACCCAGAGGTGGTATGGAATGCCTTCCGTTTTGGGAACTTTGCCTTAAAGGCTGGCGATGAGGTGAAGGTCTTTTTGCTTGCAAAGGGTGTAGAAAGCGAGCTCCTTGATACAGATCACTTTAAGGTGAAGGAGCAGATGGAGTCCTTTGTTAAGAACGGTGGTACAATTTTCGCCTGTGGAACCTGCCTTAAGATCCGTGATTCTCAAAGGTCGGAACTCTGCCCTGTATCAACCATGAAGGATATGTATGAGCTAATAAAGGAAAGCGACAGAATAATCACCTTTTAGCTTTATAATACCTTACATACGCCGAGTGAGAAATTCCCTTTAAGCCAAACTTTCCATATCAATAAAAAGACAGCAGGGCTACTATAATAGTAGCCCTAAAAACCATCGGAGGTTTTTACCATGGAAATTATACCACCTTACCTACGCATCTACCAACAAATCCTAAAAGACCTTGAAAATGCCTTGCCATTCCTTAATGTGCCAAAAGCTAAAGCGGGCAGAAAACCTAAACTCACAGACATCCATATAGCAGCCATCTTTATACTCTCCTACATAACCAATACAAAAGTTCTTACATTAGCCCAATTACTTATTGACCCATCCATACAATCATGGCATATCTTCAGAAGATACAGACTCAAGAGAG
>Ga0101943_1000458_pt1 | contig 68133 bp, 46 predicted proteins | sample DewCreD2012metaG_5_FD_75244 | JGI IMG/M metagenome (GOLD analysis project Ga0101943, IMG submission 75244) | Hot spring sediment bacterial and archeal communities from British Columbia, Canada, to study Microbial Dark Matter (Phase II) - Dewar... ... | reverse complement strand
GGGTATACGTTGGGTTCGTTCATCTGTCCTGGCCGTTTGTGAATGCCGCCAGGGGTGGGAGCTTGCGCCTGGCTCCTCCCTCCAGCAATGGTACCGGCACCATGCGCGCCGGAGGCGCGCGCTCCTGGCTCTCGGCTGGGGAGCACGCCCGTCATCACGCCCCCGACCCGCTCCGGCACGCGGGCAATGCAGTATTCGAGTTATGGGTAATGCATAGCCGCTGGGGGGGAGGAGATATGAGTGTATCCCCGCTGGGGGGAGGAGAGAAGAGCGTCTCCCCGCTGGGGCTATGCATTGCCCACATGTCGCGCTGCGTTAGGTCGGGCTGCAAGCGCTCCCTGTGGAGGCATCCCCTCCACCGCCGGCAGATGCTGGCCGTGGCCGCTGGTGCGCAGGCTGGGCGTCTTCCCCATGGTCTGATCCAACGGCTACCTCCGCTGCTATCATCCGCTTTCCGTTCGTAACGTACGACCCACGCGACAGCAGGGTGACGCGATAGTGCCCAGGATCGCGCACAATGAGACAGGTTTGACTGATGAGCGAAGCGGTTGACAACCTGGGTATGGGTAAGGCATAGCGCTGCGCGGGAGCGGGGAGCGTAGCGGCTGCGATCACCTCTGAACAACTATCCATGGCACGCGATGCAAGACATTCCCGTCCACCGCATCCCGTGGATGGTCAGGTGAACGGCACAGGCACCGTCCGTAGGGGCGGGTTGAGAACCCGCCCCTCCACACTACCGGCACCAGCACGCTGTGGGGCAGGCGGTTGGCCTGTGCTCAGCCATCCCCATCATCAGGGGTACGTACCGGCACGGGTGTCCGCTGCAATCCGCGCCAGATCGTGAGTACGGCTGGTGCGGCAGCCACGCTGCCGCACGCCAAACTGCGCGACACGCACATGATGGGTGTGTAAGGCAACCCATCCGGCACGTGCCGACACGGCTGGCGCGGCGCGCTGCCATCGTGCCAGTCACCCACAACAGCACCTATGGCGATCATACCCGCTGATACACACGTGGTTGACACCAGGTATGGGTAATGCCTAGCGCCGGGGGCGGGAGAGGGGAGGGCAGACGTGTGAGCCAGGGCTTCCTGATAGGGTAGACGTTGGGTTCGTTCATCTGTCCTGGCCGTTTGTGAATGCCGCCAGGGGTGGGAGCTTGCGCCTGGCTCCTCCCTCCAGCACTGGTACCGGCACCGTGCGCGCCGGAGGCGCGCGTTCCCAGCTCCCGGCTGGGGATCACGCCCGTCATCACGCCCCCGACCCGCTCCGGCACGCGGGCAAGGCAGTATGCGAGGTATGGGTAATGCATAGCCCCAGCGGGGGGAGGCCGGGAGGGGGGCCGGAATTGCGGTGCGCGACAACCAGTATGGAACACGCCCACCATCCTCCCTCGCTCCTCTCCCACGAGGGAGAGGAGCGGGGGCAGGGGGGTGAGGTGAGGGGGGACCGGAATTGCGGTGCGCGACAACCAGTATGGAGCACGCCCATCCCCACTCCCCACTCCCCACTCCAACTTATCGTGCTGCTACGACCAGTGCAATCCCACTCGCCCGATAGTCCGGCCATTCCGCCTGCGGTGCGAAGCTGACAATAATCGCAGTGGATGTCAGCCGCACAACCCCGGCAATCGCGCTGCCATCAGAACGTTGACCGCTAAAGGCAATAAGCTGACTCCCATCGGGAAGCTGATAAGGCGACTCGGCATCAACCACCGTCACCCAATCGGCAACCGTCTGCGCCCAACCCGCCGCACTCAGCAACGAGGCATCGGCAACGGTTCGCCGCCCAATAAATCGCCCGTTGGCCGTCGCCATCAGATCAGATTCCTGCGCCAGCGGCAACAGTTCCCAATCAGCCGGAAACCGGATCGTCCCGCTTGCCGTCTGCGCGGTCACCAGATCGGCCGGTGCCCATACCAACGGACTGGCATAATCCACCGCGGTCGTCAGACGCCGTTGCGGGGTACCCTGGGGCAAGAGCTGCCAGATCTCTCCCATTCCCTCGTTCGCATACAGGGGATTGTTGGCATCGGCGGTTGGATTCCAGGCTGCCGGTGCCAGTACCGCCAGCGAACTGCCGTCAGGCGACCAGGCTGCGGCGACAATCCGCGGAATCCGGGCGATCAACTGACCGCGCAACGTCAGATCACCACCCGGCAAAAACTCAGTGCGCTCACCACGCAGTTCAACCAGATACAGCTTCCAGATGTCGTACCCGGTGAATCCGCGCGCATCACTAAAGTTGTACTCGATAATTGCTACCCGTTCTCCATCAGGCGCAAATGCCGGTGGCCGATGCCAGCCCGCCCCGGCCAGAACCGGCTCACCCCCACCTGCGCTACTATCGGCAATCATTGTCAGATTTATGTCAACCAGAGCCTGATAACCGAGAAACCGCTGATAAGCCAACTCTCGTGCATCGGGTGACCAGGCCGGCGCGTAGACGAGATAGCCCTGATCGGGCGATCCGTCTGCCGTCGCCGGATTCCATGCGTTAGCACCGGCCCGGTTCACCAACTGAATCGCGTTCGTCTGACCGGGGAAGGGAAGGAAGGCAGGTTGCATCGTTGGCGGCGTTGCATACGCCAGCCGCCGGCCATCCGAGGCAAAGACAGGATCACAGCCAGGGCCAATCGTGCGCTCGGTTGCGGAAGGAAGATCAACGATGTACACCGTAGCGGCTGCGCACCAGCGACTCCAACGCTCCCAATCAAACGGTAACACCGGTGCTTCAGATGCTGCCGCATAAGCAAACGACAACCCATCAGATGTCCAGCTCAGCCCGTAGGCAGTGCGGTTATTCACGACACTGCGCACGACACCACTCGCCCGATCCACAATACTGATACCCTGATCATTGGCGATGGCAATCTGCCGACCAGATGCATCAACCGCCCAATCACGCACCCCGCTTGCCAGAACTCGCTCCTGACCACTCGCCGGGTCAAGCGCAACCAGCGAGCCGTTACGCAGAAACATGATTTCGGCGGGATAGGCCGGCACGACCACATCCGGTTGCGCAATTGTCGTTGGCGTTGGCGGAACAGCCGTCGCAACCGGCGAGGCAGCCGCTACCGTTGGGGTGAGGGTTGGTACAGCGGTGGGCAGACTATTGGTTGGCGTGGTTACAACAATAGTTGGTGACGCGGATGGCAGCGGTGATGACTCTGGCGAAGGTGGCACCGTCGCCGCTGCACATCCGGCCAGGATAAACAAGCACAACAACCAGAGACGGTGCTGCATGAGCGATCTCCCTTCTACCCTGCAGAATACGCAACGTGTCTATCATCATCCATCCCGATCAGCAGACAGCCATCAGGAGTTCTTCTGCTATCCTGCATCGGGAGCAGATATGTCTTCACTTATCATGATGAACGAGAATGCGCAGCAGTTCCCACAACAACAAAGGGTATCGCGAGATGACTGCATCGCGATACCCCAGGTCTTCAGTGTCAAGCCCCAGCAGCTACTGTTGCGTCAACGTGGCGACATCAACCAGAATCTCAATCTTGCCTGCCGCCTCAGCCGAACTGCGCAGCTCTGCCACCCAGGGCAGGAAGGTCGCGCTAAATGCCTCCTGACCGGCCTGGGTCTCCAGGAGCGCCCGATCAGTAAACGAGCGCACTTCCGGGCCTTCGGTTACTTCAATGATATGCCAGCCAAAATCGGTTTGCACGAGGCGCAATTCACCGGGCTGCATGCTGAACACCGCTTCTTCAAACGGTTCCACGTAGACACCCCGCGGTGCCCATCCCAGATCACCACCCTGCGCTGCCGATCCCGGATCATCAGAACGTGCCCGGGCCAACGCGGCGAAATCAGCGCCACCCTGCAATTCGGCCAGGATCGCCTCGGCAGTTGCCTTCCGGCTCTCGGCCTCCTCCGGAGTCGCCGCTACCAGAATATGACGGGCGCGCACCTGCTCAGCCGTAGTGTGCTTGAGCAACATCTGCTCGATCAGATAATCACGGCGCAGCAGCCGACGCAATTCCTCTTCGTCAGCGATATTGTTATCCTGGAGAAAGGTCAGAAATTGCGCTTCATCACCTCCAGCCTGGGCGAGACGCAACTGCTCAACCTGACTGTCAATAGTCGCCTCATCAACCGTTGCCCCTTCGGCCAGGGCTGCCTGCACAACCAGCTCGACATCGATCATTTGGTCGATCAGGTTCTGTGGGTCAGCACCGGGCAAATAGAGCCGGTCAAAATCGCGCCGCAAGATAAACTCCTCACCGACTCGGGCAATTGCATCGTCGGGTGCCGGCACAGTACCACTCGTACCTCCAGCTTCCGGCGACGGCGGCGTTTGGGGATTACCCGTCGTCGGCGAACCGGCAACAGTCGGCCCAGATGGCGCACCACAGGCGGTTAACAGCAGACTGGCAACCAACCCCAACCACACCAGCCGACGAAAAAACGCATCAACACTCACAAATAGACTCCTCTCCACACCGGGTATCTGGCACATCACAATTGATATGCCGTCATACGGTCATCGTACCATATTTTGGGAGAGGGTATATGAAGAACTGTCAACAGTAGAAATCCACACCGTCAATCGACTGCGGAACGAGAGACGCCTGCACGATGAGCATATTCACGCTTTGGTAACTGTCTCAGATCGGTTTTGCGGACCACACCACAATAATCCCGCTTGAATCCAGGCAGCCACAACAGCCAGCCCTGTCATATGGCGAGAGTGGCCTGGCGCATTGCTGCATCCACCCGTACCCGGCCTTGCGGGAAGTCATCTCCAGACGTTAGAACAGATTCGTACGGGCAAAGCGGAAATAACAAACGGCAGGCATTGATCAACCGCAGATATACCCTGCCAGCCTGCGCAGTGACATTCCAGCTTCTACACCCTCCGCACCTATGCCTTTGATAACCCCTGCGGTAGCGTAGGGGCGACGCATGCGTCACCCCTGCAACCCGGCGGCGTGTACGCTATTCGCAAAGATCGGTACCGTTGATAGACGAATGGTGTCGCAAATAATGAACCCAGACGTCAACCTCCTTCCCTCACGACAGTTGTTACAACCCGACCACGATGGCAGCGCGAATGTGGCGTAATGCCTTAGACCCACCTGCGTATTTTTGCAACTTTATTAAGTGCGCAGCTCCAGCCGTGCTATCACGTGCTGGATGGGTTGCCTTACGTGCGCATCATGTGGGTGTCGCAGGGTTTGGATTGTGGCAGCCATGCTGCCGCGCCAGCCGTACACACGATCCGGCGCGTGGTACGGCGTTCCCCATCCTGGTCACGGGGATGCTGGATGTGTTCGTGACGACCATCGAGTCGGTCAGGTGTGAATGCGATACCTGCGCGTAGACGTGTTGTTGCACCAGATTCGTGCCTGTACACCAACCACCGGCCAGCACTTGACGGCGGTGGAGAGGATGCCTCCACGCAGGCTGGAAGCCTGCGCCACGGGGTGCCGACACGAGGAGCACTTGTAGCCCAGCCTAACGCAACGCGATATGTGGGTAATGTATAGCAGTTATGGGCAGGGATGACGCAACAACACACGTAGCCATTGTTCAGGTATGCCACCAGCGAGTCGCTGACGAGTTGCCGTCGGCGTAGGGGCGCCGTGCTATCACGTGCTGGATGGGTTGCCTTACGCGCACATCATGTGCGTGTCGCAGGGTTTGGCGTGCGGCAGCCATGCTGCCGCGCCAGCCGTGCTCACGATCCGGCGCGTGGTACGCCGTTCCCCATCCTGGTCACGGGGATGCTGGATGTGTTCGTGACGACCATCGAGTCGGTCAGGTGTGAATGCGATACCTGCGCGTAGACGTGTTGTTGCACCAGATTCGTGCCTGTACACCAACGGCCACAGCCAGCACTTGACGGCGGTGGAGAGGATGCCTCCACGCAGGCTGGAAGCCTGCGCCACGGGGTACCGACACGAGGAGCACTTGTAGCCCAGCCTAACGCAACGCGACATGTGGGTAATGTATAGCAGTTATGGGCAGGGATGACGCAACAACACACGTAGCCATTGTTCAGGTATGCCACCAGCGCGTCGCTGACGAGTTGCCGTCGGCGTAGGGGCACGGCATGCCATGCCCCTACTGGCGTCCTACGGTGCAGCATCTGGGTATAGCGGGAATGTGCATTGTTCCGGTATGATCCTCCTGCTGAAACGTTGGCGGGTGTGCCACGGGCGAGTCGCTAGTGGGTTGTCATCGGCGCAGGGCACGGCATGGCGTGTCGGCGTGCGTGTGGAGGTGTACCCCACGCATGTGGTCATCGGCGTAGGGGCGACGCATGCGTCGCCCCAACTGGCGTCCGGCAGTGTATCGTTCAGGTGCAGAGTCAGGGCATACTGGCCGGTGTGTCATGACTTTTGCCAGATTTGATATTACCTGCTATGTATCGGCGATAGGTTGATCATCGTACCCTCACCCACACAGCACCGAACCGGCCTGGCGCAAAAGCCACACTCGCACCTGCCAGATGGTGCTAACCGTGACCGGGGTTTCGGGTGAGGGATGGCGAAGGACAGGCCAACCAAAACATCTCACCCATTCCCCTCACCCCGCCACAGTGCTATCCGCCAAAGTATGGTAAGATGGCGCGCTAGTGAGGCAACGCAACGTTTGCTCAGGAAAGCATGCTGCCAGACAGCACAATAATGGAGGATGTACCATGGGCCTGATGGAGGGAAAAAAGGGCCTGATCCTTGGCGTAGCCAATGATCGCTCGATTGCCTGGGGGATTGCGCAGGCACTACACCGCGAGGGAGCTACTATCGGTTTCACGTACCTTGGTGAAGCACTTGAACGGCGGGTCCGTCCGCTGGCGGAAAGCCTCAACTCGCCGTTGATCGTGCCCTGTGACGTGTCCAAAGATGAAGACATTACCGCCTTGATCGAACAGGCACGTGAAACATTCGGACAGATTGATTTTCTCGTCCACGCTATTGCCTTCGCCAACAAAGAAGAGCTGAGTGGCACAATCCTGAACACAACCCGCGAAGGATTCCGCATCGCCCTTGAGATCAGCGCATACTCACTGATCGCGCTGGTCAAGGCCGCCGAACCGATCTTTGCCCCTGACGCCAGCGTCCTGACATTAACCTACCACGGTGCACGCCAGGTGATCGGCAGCTACAATGTGATGGGTGTCGCCAAAGCTGCGCTGGAAGCCAGCGTGCGCTATCTCGCTGCCGGTCTTGGCCCCCGTGGGATCAGAGTCAACGCGATCAGCGCCGGCCCGATTCGCACCCTGGCTGCCAGTGGCATTGCCAATTTCCGCAGCCTGCACAAACATTTCGCCGAATATGCTCCCCTGCGGCGCAATGTCACGATTGAAGATGTAGGAAATGCCGCCCTGTATCTCTGCTCACCGCTCGCAGCCGGCGTAACCGGCGAAATCCATTATGTTGATGCCGGCTTTAATGTGGTCGTGCCCGGTAGCGGTGAAGAGTAGCAGATCACCCGCCGGTATGCTACAATGAACGCAATGCGCGCACGACAATGCGGAGGAGAGCATGGTTGAGGTTGCAGTGGTATCGTCCGATAATACGACCGCTAGCCGGTTGGCCGATCTGATCTCGGCGCACGACTTCCGCGTGACGATTTGTACCCCAGATACGCTGCCCGCAGCGCTGCCGGCGCTGTTTGTTGTTGCAATGCCAGCATTGGCCTCACCCGAAGAACAGGTGATTGAACGCCTGCGGGCAGATGAAACAACCGCAAATGTGCCGATTGTGATTGTCAGTGGCTTGCCGATGAATGAGTTGCAGTCGGTACCTTACGCCAGTGATTGGACGATTGCCATCGTTCCTGAGCCGGTAGAGGCACCGGTTTTAATCGATACGATTAATTTCTTGTTGGGGCAGGGACAGTAGAACCTGTTTCAAAAACATTGGCTCATGTTCAAACTCGGTGCAATAGGGTACACTCATACTTGTCCTTGTGCCGCAATAAACCCCGATGATTGACCGTTTGCACCACTTTTGAACATGAGCCAAAACATTTACTATAAAGGTATCTCATTCATTGCCGACCGATTCCATGCATGATCGAGACGAGCACACCTGGCATTCGCGTGACCAGCCGGGTCAACGACCTGACACGTGCCAGATCGGGAGCATGGTTGGCGCGGCAGCATGGCTGCCGCACTCCAAACTTCGCGGCACGCGCATGATGAGCGAGCAAGGCAACCAATCCAGCGCATGATGGCACCGGAGATGGTTGTTAGAGCATGACAGTACAGCGTTTTATGAAATGAGTTCTAAGTAACTCACGTTGCCATCTATGCTGTGAGCAGGCCACGGCGGTTGACTGACAGGATGAACAGCACGATGTTGCATGTAACACTGTGTGGCGTAACCGCATGAACGGTTTGGGGAGCAGCCGGTTTTCACGGACGCGCTATGTTACGCTTCACGGTAGCAACTCAGGTTATGCCCATCCTCTGTGTCCTCCGCGTCTCTGTGGTGACAAGGGCAGCAACCTGATTTATGTAAAGTAACGACATAAGTAAAGAGGGGCAACCACTGCGGTTGCCCCTCGCTGCTATCACTGTCCTTTGCGTTATCCCCCAAGTGCAACCATTGATTGCTCGACCAGGGCAAACACCGGTGCCGGGATGAGACCAATCGCAATTGTGCCAATTGCTGCCACTACAATATCAATGGTTAGACCACGGTTGAGTTCGGGAGCCGGCTCACCCTCTGGCTCGGTCATGAACATGCGAATAATGACCCGCAGATAGAAGAACGCCGCAATCGCACTTGTCAAGACACCGACCAGAGCCAGCCAGGGCAGGCCACCTTCCCAGGCTGCGGTAAGGGCATAGAATTTTGCCATGAAGCCGGCAGTCGGTGGTACACCGGCCAGCGAGAACATAAAGATGGCCATGGCAACTGCCAGCAGCGGCTGCCGTTGATAGAGACCGGCAAAATCGTCAAGCCGCCACGCCTCTTCACCCTGGTGCTCAAGTGCGACCAGTACAGCGAACGCGCCCAAATTACTCAATGCATACACGAGAATGTAGAAGATGAAGGCTTCTGGTCCGCGCTGTTCGCCGGCAACCATCACACCGAGCATGACGTAGCCGGCATGCCCGATGCTGGAGTAGGCCAGCATGCGCTTGACGTTGGTCTGGGCAACTGCTCCCAGGTTACCCACCACCATCGTCAGCGCAGTCAGACCGGCCAGTACCGGTAGCCAGTATTCGTTCAGCGTCGGTAAGCCCTCGAACAACAGACGTACCAGCGCTGCCAGCGCACCACCTTTCGTGCCCACGCTCATAAATGCCGCCACCGGCGTTGGTGAACCCTGATACACATCCGGTGTCCACATGTGAAACGGCGCCAATGCCACTTTGAACGAGAAGGCAATCAGCACCATTGCTGCTCCACCCAGGAGCAGGGTCAAATTCAGATCACCCAACCCTCGTGAGGCTGCGTAGGCACCAATCTCGCTCAGGCGAGTTGAACCGGTAGCGCCAAAAATCAGGGCAATCCCGTACACAAAAAAACCGGCAGCGAACGCACCCAGCACCAGGTACTTCATCGCCGCCTCTTCCGAGGTCAGGCGCGGGTAGGCAAAACCGGTCAGAATGTAGAGCGTGATCGAGAGCGTCTCGATCCCCAAAAAGAGTACTATCAGATCGGTACCCTGGGCCAGGAGAATCATGCCACTGACCGCAAACATGATCAATGGATAGTATTCACCCTGCTCAATATCCTGGCGCGGCAGGTATTCGAGCGACATCGCGATACTGAGGATACCGATCAGCAAAAAGATCCAGGTCAGTGTCAGGGCGAAGGGGTCGAGCCGCAGCATTCCCCCGAATGTATTGCCCGTTACTCCCCAGAGCGGTAATCCTGCCAGACCCGCGACAATCAACCCGGCAATAGCCAGATAGCCGGTTAGCTTCTTGCGCCCGGTTGGGATAAAAAACACATCAACCAGCAATAAAGCGGTCGCCCACGTCACTACAATCAAGAGCGGCGCCATCAATGTAAGATCCACCGGCGGGATCGTCAATGAATCCATTCTTTCTCCTCCTCGCCTGGGCTACTGACATGAACACCTGCCAGCCTTATCGCCCGGCCACCTGCGCCATTAAATCGGCTACCAGCGCTGCTACACTGTGCTGCATTCCTGCAAAGAAGAGCGCCGGATAGATTCCGATCACCACAATCGGAATACTCAACAGAGCAAAGGCCGTTAACTCGCGGCGATTCAGGTCAGGCAGGCTGGCATTAGCCGGCTGCGAGACTTCACCCATAAAGACAGACCGAAAGAGTTTGAGCAGATAGGCTGCGGCCAGCACCACACCGCCTACCGCGAAGGCAACGTAGACCCATCCCAGCAGTGGCGACCGGAAGGCACCGGTAATAATCGTAAATTCGCCAACAAAACCGTTTAATCCCGGCAAGCCGGCCGATGAAAGCGCAACCAGCAAGCTAAACGCTGCATAGACCGGCATCACCTTCCACAATCCACCAAATTCGGCCAGGTCACGGGTGTGTCGGCGCTCGTAGAGCACACCAACCATCAAGAAGAGGGCACTGGTGCTGAGGCCATGGTTAACCATCTGCAATACTGCGCCGCTTATGCCTTCTGCGTTCAGTGCAAAGATGCCCAGCACCACAAAACCCATATGACTGACCGAAGAGTAAGCGACCAGCCTTTTCATGTCCGATTGCGCAAAGGCGACCGCGGCCCCGTAAATAATGCCAATAACGGCCAGGATCGCCAGTGCCGGCGCGGCCCACTGCGCCGCTGCCGGGAAGAGGGTCAGGTTGTAACGAATTATACCGTAGCCACCCAGCTTGAGCAGAACACCGGCCAGCACCACCGAACCGGCCGTTGGCGCCTCGACGTGTGCATCAGGTAGCCAGGTATGGAATGGCCAGAGCGGCACTTTTACCGCAAAGGCCAGGAAGAAAGCACCAAATAACAGTCGCTCTGTAACGGTATCGAGGGTAAACCGACCGGCCCGCATGTCGCTCACAAACTGACTGAAACTGAATGTACCGCGGAAATTGGGATCGCTTGCCGCAATCGCATCACGATGGAGAATGTGCAATGCGATTAAAGCCAGCAGCATGAGCACCGAGCCGGCAAACGTGTAGAGAAAGAATTTGCGTGCGGCATAAATGCGATTCTGGCTTCCCCAGATACCGATGAGGAACGTCATCGGAATGAGCGTAAACTCCCAGAAGAGGTAGAACAACAACAGATCCTGAGCAATAAAGACGCCGATCATGGCCGTCTGGAGAACGAGCAGCAGAATCTGGAAGTTACGCACATCTTTATGCACCGAGTCCCAGGTCGAGAGCACTACAATCGGGCCGAGGAAGGTGGTCAGCATCACCAGCCAGAGGCTAATGCCATCAATCCCCAGGCTGTACGTCGCGCCAACAATCGGGAGCCAGGGAAGTTCTTCGACAAATTGCATCACCGGTGGCGCACCAACGGCCGCAATCTGCATGGGATTTGTCTCGAAGCGCAACGGCAGCAGCAACGAGAGCAAGAAACCGATGATCATTGTTACCAGTGATACCCGGCGGGCCAGCTCGTCATTCGTGCGTGGTACAAACAAGAGCACCAACGCGCCGACGGTCGGTAGCCACAAAATGAGCGAGAGGAGTGGAAAGCCTAGCTGATTCATAATCCTCCCTCAATCGAGTCATATCGCAGAGCTGGCGTTAGCTGAGTGCTGCTATCGGCGACAACTATGGATACACAGTGCCGCCGATAACCATCACTGCCCATCAGATATGACTCATCGACAGTTCACAACCCACCGTTACTCTGCATTGTGTACCGGCACCAGGCGATCACACCGATACCGGATTCCACACTATCCCCGACTTCAGCCTGCCCCGCGTCCCTAGCGAGCAATCCAGAGCATAAATCCAAGCACGATCAGCACACCAACCGTAAAGACCAGTGCATAGGTGCGAACATAGCCGGTTTGGAAGGTACGCATCGCATTGGCCAGGCCACCAAAGAAGCGTCCAACTCCCATCACCAGACCATCAACACCCTGGGGATCAAACACACGGGCCAGAAAATCGGCCAATCGCTCAAAACCGGCAACCACTGTGCGCTGGTACAGCCGGTCGAGGTACCACGCCTCTTCCATGCCTTCCCAAATATCGCCACTGTAGCGATACGCCGGGTCTTTGCCACCAATCTTGATTTTGGCTGCATTGGTCGTGTAAATCCACCAGCCCAGATAGCCCATCCCGACTGCTCCCAGCGTCGCGATCAACGCCAGCCAGAGATTGAATTCACCGGCCTCCTCGTGCAACACCGGTTCGAGCCAGTCGGTGAGCCAGTGCAAGACCGGCAGGTTCATTGCCCCACCGATAACAGCACCTACCGCCAGTACAATCAGGGGCACCGTCATCACCTGGGGACTCTCGTGTGGGTGGTAGCCGGGATCACGCTGTTTGCCGAAGAAGATGAGCGCAACCTGACGCCCCATATAGAAAGCGGTGAGCAGCGAGGTGATAAACAGGATGATAAAGATCGGCGTATGACCGTGGGCAACTGCGTGGGCCAGAATCTCATCTTTACTCCAGAAGCCGGCCAACGGGAAGATACCGGCCAGCGCCAGCGCACCAATCAGATAGGTGCGGAAGGTGGTCGGCATGGCATCCTTCAAACCACCCATGCGTCGCATATCCTGAGTGTCGTGCGTGCCGTGAATAACCGAACCGGCTGCCAGGAAGAGCAGGGCCTTGAAGATGCCGTGGGTCAACAGGTGAAAAATAGCGGCGACATAGGCACCCATGCCGCAGGCAGCCACCATAAACCCCAATTGCGAGACTGTGCTGTAAGCCAGAACGCGCTTAATATCCCACTGCGCCATAGCTGCTGTACCGGCAATCAATGCCGTCAGCGCACCGATCCAGGCCACCCAACCTTGCGTCGTAAAGGAAGCGACGAAGAGTGGCTCGGTACGCGCCATTAGATAGACACCGCCGGTCACCATAGTGGCAGCGTGGATCAGGGCCGATACCGGCGTTGGGCCAGCCATCGCATCAGGCAACCAGACAAAGAGGGGAAACTGCGCACTCTTACCGGTCGCGCCGATCAGGAGCAGGAATGAGATGGCCGTACTGACAAAGATCGGTTGCCAGTCGGGGCCAATCCGCAAACCGGCAATGTCGCCAACCCGTTCGAGAAAACCCAGCCCCCCACCTTCGTCACTGTAGAAGTTGAGTGTGCCGAAGTATGTAAAGATTGCCAGCATCGCCAGAATGAAGGCAGCATCGCCAATGCGGTTAACGACAAATGCCTTCACCGCTGCCTCACCGGACGTCTTGCGCTCGAACCAGAACCCGATCAAGAGGAACGAACAGAGACCGACTCCCTCCCAACCGAGGAAGAGCAGCAGGAGGTTGTTCGCCATCACCAGGAAAAGCATCATGGTGACAAACAGATTGAGGTACGCAAAATAGCGCACCACCCGCGGATCACCATGCATATAGCCGATTGAATAAACATGAATGAGCGCTCCGACACCGGTAATCAGCAACGCCATCACCGCCGTCAGCGGATCAAACATGATTGCAAACGGCACCCGAAAGCTGCCGGTATTGATCCACTCCCAGGCAGTGCTGACAATCCGGCGCTCTTCTGGTGGCATACCGGCCAGAAATCCCACCGCGATCAACGTGATCACGAAGGCTGCCGCCACCATGCCACTCGCTACCAGTCCGGCCTGTCGTTCCTGACGAATAACAAAGACATTGAGCAGAAAACCAATAAATGGTAACAGCGGAATAAGCCAGATCAACAGTTCCATGGTTGGCTAGCCCTTCAATGTACTGACTTCATCCACGTCTGCCGTGCGTTTGGTGCGGAAGATGGATACCAGCAACGCCAGACCAACCGCCACCTCAGCAGCAGCAACTGTGATCACAAAGAAGACGATCACCTGTGCTTCCACGCCTAACCGTTCGCGGGCAAACGCCACTAAGGCCAGATTGGCAGCGTTCAGCATTAATTCAACGGCCATAAAAACGACAATCGCATTGCGCCGCAGGAGTACACCCAACACACCAATCGTAAATAAGATCGCGCTAAGCAACACGTAATACGAGGTGGGTACCATCAGATCTTCCTCCCGCGCTGATTCAATACCACCACACCAATCACGGCAATCAGCAAAATGAAGCCGGTCACCTCAAACGGAAGCAGGTAGTCGGTGAACAGCAGTGCGCCGAGCGTCTGCGGATCACTGAACTGCGCCAGAGCTTCACTCTCCGGCGGCGGGTTTGTCGCACCGCCTAAGCCCACCACCACCGAGATAACCAGGAGAGCCAGACCCAATAACAATGCCAACGGCTGCTGCCAGGGAATCTGATCAGGTGTATCTTCAACTTTTTCAGCGCCTAACAGCATCACGACGAAGAGGAACAACACCATAATCGCGCCGGCATAGACGGTGAGCTGAATAGCAAAAAGAAACGGTGCGTTTAATAACAAAAAGAGTACGGCAATTGCTGCAAAGTTTAACAGTAAGAACAATGCGCTATGTACCGCGTTGCGTGAGACCAGCATCGCAACTGCACCAATAATGGCGATCAGCGCGGTTATCAAAAACAGGATCAATTCCATACGCTACGCTCCGCTTGCCCGTAGGCGTCGAACAGTATCAGAACCGTATCGACCAGCATTTACAGATCAATCTTTGCCGGTGGACTTGGCTGGCGATTGAGTTGAGCCAGAATCGGTGGTGGATCGCCGTGTCCCTTATCTGGTGGCACCAGCAGCATCTCTTTTGTATAGATGGCAGCCCGACGGTCGTAGAAGCTCAACTCGTATTGATGCTCCAACACAATGGCATTGGTCGGGCAGGCATCCTCGCAGTAGCCACAGAAGATACAGCGCAACATATTGATCTCGTAGACGGCCGCATATCGCTCACCGGGTGAACGCGGATTCTGCGGATCGTTTTCCGCCGGTATCACCAGAATTGCGTCAGCCGGGCAAGCTGCGGCGCAGAGCGCACATCCAATACAACGCTCCTGACCGTTGGCGAAGCGCTTCAGTTCGTGACGGCCGCGAAAGCGCTCGCGTACCGGGCGTTTTACTTCCGGGTATTGTACCGTCACCGGCCGCTTGAACATGTAGCGCAGCGTCGTTCCTAAACCTTTGACCAGTTCTTTGATCATGAGCCATTCCCTTTCAGCAGGCAAACCTGTTCGACTGCCGTAACGGTTTCGCGTCAATGCAAGCAACGTACCCTTATCGCCACAAGGATGATACCGGGAACGAACAGTTGCTATTGTGAGATTGCTTTGCAGCCATCGTGCCTGTCTATCGCTGCCGGCAAACGGTACTACAGCATAGCAGGCTCATTCGATTGCTGTGATCAATTCCCCTGTGGTATCTGAATGTCGTTGACTAGTGTAACATTATCAACCGGCTTGGGTGTCCGATTGAAGCCAATGGCGATGGCAATTGTCAATGCACCTAACCCAAACAGTACCCACGAATGGACAACGCGATCCGGGATCAGCACAATAACCACAGCAGTGTAGACCAGATTGAGCAAACCAACCGGTAGGAGCCACTTCCAGCCCAAATCCATCAAGCGGTCGTAACGCAGGCGCGGCCAGGACGCACGTATCCAAACCGAGATGAACAGGAAGATGACCACTTTGAGCAGGAAAGCACCGAGCGAGACGATCCCAAACACGATGCTGCCCGCCACCGGCCCGGCCAGTGCCGTCACTCCACGACCAAGAATGTCGAGTCCGGGGAAGTGCCAGCCGCCAAAGAAGAAGGTGACGGCCAGGGCAGAAACGGCGATCAACTTGATATATTCGGCCATGAAGAAGAGCGCAAACTTCATCGAACCATACTCGGTGTTGTAACCACCGGTTAGCTCTTGCTCTGCTTCAACCAGATCAAACGGAGCCCGTACTACTTCCGCTGTAGCCGCAACCATATACAGTACAAAGCCGAGCAACTGCGGAATGATCCCCCACAACCAGCCCTGCTGTTGAGCGACGATCTCGTGGGTCGAGAAGGTGCCATACGTCATGACTACGCTGAGCACAGCACATCCCAACGCCAGTTCGTATGAAATAAGTTGCGCCGACGAGCGGATCCCGCCGAGCATTGAATATTTATTGTTTGAAGCCCAACCTGCCAGGGTAATGCCGTAAACGCCGATACTGGTCACGGCCAACACATACAGGACACCGATATTCAGATCGGTAATTTGCAGGATATTCCACAGATTGGTACGTGCCGGATCGTAACACGCCTGATAATCCCAGTTCAGATTTAGACACCCAAACGGGATGACAGCCCAGATAATCAGCGCCGGAATAACCGCCAGTGCTGGCGCGAGCAGATAAACCGGCTTGTCGGCCATTGCCGGCACAATATCCTCTTTGAAGAAGAGTTTGACCGCATCGGCAGCCGGTTGCAGAAATCCGGCCGGCCCGGCCCGGTTCGGTCCAACACGATTTTGCAGGCGCGCCAGAATCCGCCGCTCAAAAAGTGTCAGATAGGCAAAGGCAGTGGTTACAGCCAGCGTGATAATAAAACATTGGATAACGATAATCAGAATGGTGAGCCAATCCATAAGCGCTCCCTGTGTGCGTATCCGCCGAACAGGATGTTTCGGGCGGATACGCCTGTGCAGTTATTCCATCACCACCTTAGCCAGACTAACCCGTGTCCGTGGCCCGGTCTCAATGTCAGCAGCCATGACGTCGGCCAGACCAGCCGGCAACAGAACGATACCTGCCGGCAAGTCTGCCAATACCCGCGCCGGTATCACCAGTTCACCCGCTGCCGAAATCAGACGTACCCGATCACCGCTGTGAATATTCAGCTTTGCGGCATCCACGCTGCTGATCGCAGCATAGCCGGGCGGAATCAAACTCTGTAGCTTCGAGCCACGGAGATGGCGATCACCGTCATAGGCCAGTACCTGTTCGAGCAGCAGTAATGGCCGATCATCGGCAAAGCGTGTCACGGCACCGGTGAATGTCAGATGGAGTTGTCCTTTCCCTACCAGTGCAGGCAATACCAGACCAACACCCTCGGTATTGGTGTAGCTCGTCCCATCATAGTAGAAGGCATCGTCGAACTGGCGACCCCAGGTACCACCGGTACCGGTCGCAGCCAACGCAGCATGGGTAACACCGGTATAACCGGGCACCTGAGCGGCAATTTCAGCAGCGACATCAGCGGCTACGATATATGACCAGGACTCGGTTGTAACCGGAATCGGTCCATTTCGCCCGCCACCAATCGGTACCATCGCCAGTGCCTGCGCCACGGCAGCGACGATCTGCCAGTCAGGTCGAGCTTCACCAACCGGTGCACAGGCCTGCCGCGAACGTTGTACTCGCCGTTCGGCATTGGTATAGGTTCCTTCCCGTTCAGCCACGCTGGCTGCCGGCAAGACAACATCGGCAAATTCAGCACTGGCCGTCAGGAACAGGTCTTGCACAACCACAAATTCAGCCGCTTCGAGCGCTGCCCGCGCCGCAGGTAGCTTCGCTGCCGGATCGACCCCGGCCAGCCAGATTGCCCGTACCTTCCCCTCTTGAGCTGCGTTCCAGATACCGGTGGCATCAAGGCCACGCTGTTTACGCGGAGTGTAGCCGGGACCGGCATCAGGGCGGACACCCATCTCGATGGCACCACGGCTGTTACCACCCGGCAGCAGGGCGATGATGCCGTTATTGGCCGTGCCGGCACGCCCGCTCAGCAGCATCAGCGCAGCCAGCATTTCGGTGAGAGCCGAGCCAGCACTACGCGCTTCCCATCCGTAGACAATCAGGCTCTGGCCAGCGGACAGAAAATCTTTAGCCAACTGCGTCAACTCATCGCCGGTCAGATTGCAGGCTGCTGCCAGATCGCCAAGCGAAACTCGATCCAGCATTGAACGCACCTTATCCCAACCCGGTAAGCGTTCGAGCAGCGGTGAGTGCGCCCCCTGGGCAAGCGCAGCCTTGAGCAACCCCTGAGCGAAGGCCAGTTCTCCCTCTGGCGCGTAGCGCACCACCCGGCTCGCCGAGCGCTCAAGTTTCGTTGGTCGCAGACCGGCCACGACCAGCTTACCACCGCGTTGGGCAATTCCCCGCAGGCGAAGCATATAGAGTGGTGCTTCTTCTTCGGGATCAGCACCAACTACCAGCACCATCGTTCCGGCACCCAACTGACTCAGATCGGTTGCCGGACCAGGAGCAAGCCAGCCACCAATCTCATCAGGCGGCAGGGCAGTCGGCCCACCAATGCCGGTATCAATATTCTCGCTTCCCAGCTCACGGAGCAGTTTTTGGAAGAGATACAAATCTTCGTTGCTAAGCTGTGGCCCGGCCAGACCAGCCAGCGCCTGCCCACCGTGACGCGCTCGAATGATTGTCAACTGATCGGCCACAAACTCAAGCGCTTCGTCCCAGCTTACCGGCACCAGCGTACCATTGCGGCGCACCAGCGGTGTGGTAAGCCGATCAGGCGACTCAATAAAGCGATGACCGTAACGACCCTTATCACAGATCCAGATATCGTTTACCGCCACATTTTCGCGCGGCATCACCCGCATCAGCCGGTCGTGACGCATATCAAGGCTCAGGTTACAACCAACCGGGCACAGCGTACAGACCACCGGCTTGCTTTGCAATTCCCACACGCGAGCTTTAAACCGGAAATCGCTGCTGGTCAGAGCGCCGACCGGACAAATATCGGTCGTATTACCGGAAAACTTACTATTGAACGGCGGATCCGACTTCGAGATAATCATCCAGTTGCGGCCACGGTTATCGAAGCCAAGCACCGGATCGTCGGCAATTTCATCCTGGAAACGCACACAACGACCGCAGAGAATACAGCGTTCACGGTCGAGATAGATGAGATCGCCCAGCTTGACCGGCTTCTCGAAATGCACTTTATCGTTGTAGTCGAAGCGCGAGACGGCCGGACCCCAGCCCATCGTCAGATTCTGCAACGGGCATTCGCCACCCTTATCACAGACCGGACAATCGAGCGGGTGAGAGGTGAGGAGGAACTCAAGAATGCCACGCTGGGCAAATTTCACCTCTTCGGTGGTGGTCTTGACGACCATCCCCGGACTGACCGGTGTTGTGCAGGCGGTCTGCAACTTTGGCATCATCGCGATCACCGGCTGGCCATTGGCATCGACCACCGGCTGACGGGTAGCCGGATCAACCTTCGGCGTCCCAACCTGCACCAGACACATACGACACATGCCTACCGGCTTCAGGCGGGGATGGTAACAAAAGACCGGGATGGCAATCCCTGCCTGACGGGCAGCATCAACAATATTGGTACCAGCAGGTACAGTTACCTGCACTCCATCAATGGTAAGCGTCACATCTGGCATTGCACGTTACCCTGTTCTACGACGCACACCGACACACTGCGGCGTACTGACGATCTGTCTAGCGATGGACGGCGAGCGGAATATGATGACCGTTACGGCTGCTACTCCGCTTGACCAGTGCTTCAAACTCGTGGGGGAAGAGCTGCAATGCACTCTTGATCGGCATAACTGCACTCTCGCCGAGCAGGCAGAAGCAATTACCGGCCATCTGGCGATAAATGCTGTGCAGGGTATCAATATCGGCAGCGGTGGCATGCCCCTCTTCGACCATACGGTGGAGCGTGCGGACCAGCCAATGGGTACCTTCACGGCACGGCGTACACTTGCCGCAGCTCTCGTGCTTGAAGAACTCGTCCATTTTATACGCGACATGCGGTGCCGAAACGGTATCGTTCAGGACGATCACAGCACCTGAACCGAGCATCGAACCGGCAGCCGCGACACTTTCGTAATCGAGCGGCACATCGAGATGATCGGCGGTCAACCATGGCGCAGAAGCACCACCGGGAATGATAATCTTTACCGGACGGCCGCCCTTCATCCCACCGCCGTACTCCGGCGACTCGATCAGCTCGCGGAGCGGAACGCCAAACGGTAATTCATAGTTTCCCGGGCGGTTGACATGGCCGCTGAGTGAGAAGCACTTGGTACCGGGACTCTTTTCGGTGCCATGCGAACGGTACCAGGCCACCCCCTTCTCGACGATCCGCGGCACATTGGCCAGCGTCTCAACATTGTTGATAATCGTCGGTTTGCCATACAGACCGGCAACCGCTGGGAAGGGCGGTTTCAGACGCGGCTGACCAATCTTGCCCTCCAGCGACTCCATCAGAGCCGTCTCTTCGCCACAGATGTAGGCGCCGGCACCGCGATGCACGTAAATATCGAGATCAAACCCCGTGCCAAAGATATTTTTGCCTAGAAAACCGGCTTCGTAGGCCTGGGCAATGGCCCGTTCCAGGGTGCGGGCAGCAGCGGCAAATTCACCGCGCATGTAGATATAGGCAGTGTTAGCCTCAATCGCATAGGCCGACAATGCTACCCCTTCAATTAATTGATGGGGATTTTTATCAATAATCTGATGATTGTTGAACGTCCCTGGTTCAGACTCATCGCAATTGCAGAGCAGATAACGCGGGTAGACACCTTTGGGCAGGAAACCCCACTTTATCCCGGTGGGAAAGCCGGCCCCACCGCGACCACGCAGACCGGAGTCCTTCACCATCTGTACAATATCGGCTGGAGTCTTCTCGGTCAGAGCGTAGCGATAAGCTTCCCACCCACCATGACGGCGATAAACGGCAAAGTCGGAAATGTCGGGAATATCGAGTTCCCGCATCACAATATGTTCACTCAGCCCCATCGAACCCAACTTTCTAGCGCACCAAATGGCGAACATCCCGGCGCATCATCACAGCGGTGAGGCCTTCCGGGTTTCCGGGCGATCAATACCAGACTCAGCCTCTGGTACCACCGCCGGCGGTGGCGTAACCTCAGTGACCGGTGGTTCGGTCACAAACTCACGTGGCCGGTAAGGTGAAAACCGTTCAATCTGAACCAGACGACCATCACGGGTAAATTCATAATCTTCAGCGAAACGACCACTCACCCCCCGCTTGCGTGCTTCGGCGGCACGTGCGCGCAGGTTGTTGAGCAACACTTCGACCCGTTCGGGAGTGACATCGTACACATAATCAAGATTGGCCTGCAACACCGGTGCCCGATCACATGCCGCCAGACACTTGACGCGCTGGAGGGTAAACATCCCATCGGCAGTCGTCTCTTCCTCACGAATGCCGAGCGCCTGTTTCAAGGCGGAAATCAACTCCTCGGCACCACAGAAACAACAGGGAACGTCATCACAGACCTGCAACACCCAGGTACCCACCGGGCGATCATAGAAGAGGGTATAAAAGCCAACCACCTCGTAGACATCGGTTGGCGGCAGATCAAGGATGGTCGCCACTTCCCGAATTGCCTCATCGGTCAGATAGCCGTAGGTATCCTGAGCGAGATACAGCAACGGCAACACTGCACTACGCTTACTGGCGTAGCGCGCCACGATTGCCTCAATCTCAGCCTGATGTGTTTCGAGCAGAGTCACGTTTTCCTCCGCAGTATGATAGTCGGTTAGCGATCAACCTCGCCCAACACCGGATCGAGGCTGGCAATTAACGCGACCAGATCGGCAACCATCCGGCCCTTCGCCATATGAGCCAGACTCTGCAAATTGATAAACGACGGCGCCCGGAAGTGAACACGCCACGGTTTCGGGCTACCATCACTCACCACATAACAGCCCAGAATACCACGCGGCGACTCGATGCTCACGTAGGCATCACCCCGTGGCGGCTTGAAACCTTCTGTCCACAACTTGAAGTGATGGATAAGCGACTCCATGCTCTCGGTAATCTCGCGCTTTGGCGGTGGGGCAACCTTTCGATTCGAGGTCACAACCGGGCCAGGCCCCAACTCACGCAAACGCTCGGTCGCCTGCTGCACAATCTTCACACTCTGGCGCATCTCGGCGATACGCACTCGATAGCGGTCGTAAATATCGCCATTCTTGCCAACCGGTATCTCAAACGAGTAGGTCTCATAGCCGCTGTAGGGCATCGCCTTGCGCACATCATACGCAACGCCGGTAGCCCGTAGATTGGCACCGGTCAGGCCCAGCGCAATCGCCGATTGCGCATCAATGACACCAACACCAACGGTTCGTTCGAGCCAGAGCGGGTTGGCAGTGAGCAAATCCTCGTACTCATCAATCCGTGATGGCATAACAGCGAGGAACTGCTCGACCGTCGGGATAAAATCGGATGGCAGATCGTAGGCCAGGCCACCGATCCGAAAATAGCTGGTCATCATGCGCGCCCCAGAGACCAGCTCAAAAATATCGAGAATCTGCTCGCGCTCGCGGAAAGCGTAAAGGAAGACACTCATCGCCGCCAGATCGAGGGCGTGAGTGCCGAGCCAGACCAGGTGCGATGAAATACGTTGCAACTCGGTGAGCAAGACCCGTGCAATCTGAGCACGCTCTGGAATCTCAACATCGAGCAGCTTTTCAACTGCCAGAGCATAACACAGATTATTGGAAAGCGGAGCCAGATAGTCCATCCGGTCGGTCAACACAACCGCCTTCTGGTAGGTCTTGCTCTCCATCGTCTTTTCAATGCCGGTATGGAGGTAGCCAACGTCAGGCGCGACATTCACCACCACCTCACCGTCAAGTTCCAGCACAAGCCGCAGCACACCGTGGGTACTGGGATGATGCGGCCCCATATTCAGCACCATCGTCTCGGTGCGTCCAGCCACAGCCGGCTCAATGATCTGCTGCGGTGTGGGTACAGTGATCGGTTCGGTCATACGCGGCTACTCCCTCACGAACGGCTTACGAGCGTAAATACGTTCCTGATTGAACGTAAACGCAATCTCTTCATCGCCAAGCGGATGATCCTTGCGGAGCGGATGGCCGACCCAATCGTCCGGCAACAAAATGCGGGTCAGCGACGGATGGCCGTCAAACCGGATGCCAAGCAGATCGAACGTCTCGCGTTCCTGATAATTGGCCGTCGGGAAGAGTGGCGTCAGCGACGGCACCGTTGGTTCAGGCTCATCACAACCGACTTTCAAACACACACGATGACGATGGCGCATACTGGTCAGATGCGCGACCACTTCAAAGCGCGGCTTGCGTCCGAGGTAATCAACCCCGCAAAGATTTTCCAGGAACGTATAGGCAAGATCAGGGTCATCGCGCAAAAACTGAGCCGCAGCCAGATAGCCCTTGGGCGTGAAGGTCAGACTCAGATCGCCGCGAAACTCATTGACAGCCAGAATCTCGGCCGCAAACCGTTCACGTAATGCAGCAAGCACCGTTTGATTATCCATACTACTTCACCTGCACAAGCGGCTGATCAATGCGGATGGGAGATTCCTTCTTGCCACTGATCTTCTCGCGCATCACCTTTTGATGCAGCATCATAATGCCGTCGATCAACGCTTCAGGGCGGGGCGGACAACCGGCGACATAGACATCAACCGGAACCACCTCATCAACCCCCTGAACGATGGCGTAGTTGTTAAAGATACCACCACAGGCGGCGCAATCACCCATCGCAATCACCCACTTGGGTTCGGGCATCTGATCGTACAGGCGACGCACAACCGGCGCCATCTTCCGCGACACACGCCCGGCAACAATCATCAGATCGGCCTGGCGGGGCGAAGCGCGGTTCAATTCCATGCCAAAGCGCGAGAGGTCGTAATTGCTCGCCTGCGCGCCCATCATCTCGATGGCACAGCAAGCTAGACCAAAAAGCAAGGGCCACATCGCATTTGTCCGGCCCCAATTAACAACCGTCTCGAGCGTTGTAGTCACAATCCCAAGATTACCAGCCTTCTCCTCTATTCCCATCGCAACGCCCCTTTCTTCCATTCATAGACAAAGCCGACGAGCAGCACCAGGAAAAAGACTCCCATGGCGGCAAGACCGGCAGGGCCGAGCTGACGAAACACCAGTGCGAACGGGTAAAAGAACACCACTTCAATATCGAAGACGATGAAGAGCATCGCTACCACATAAAATTTCACCGGAATGCGTCGGATTGCCGGCCCAACCGGATCCATACCCGACTCGTAGGGCGCCAGCTTGCGTGGCGTGCTGCGACGCGGGCCGAGCAGGGCAGACAACGTGATCACGAACGCAGCAATGAAAACAGCGATGAGAAACAAGATCAGTACCGGAACATATGACTCAAGCATAGACGGCCTCTCAGCGTGCAATCGCAGAACCTACCGACGCGGATGGCGGTGTCAAAGGAATTATACCTGTCTTCAAGGTTGTGTCAATCAGCACGAACTATGAAAATTCTTCGTGCAACAAATCGCAAAAACCTTTGCAAGTAATGACATGAGATGGATGCAGATCGACCGGCAATAATCATGATGCCAGATATGCATGAATTCAGTGCAGGAGGTGGGCAGATGTTGGGCAGCAGAACGGGATTATATCGCATGGTAATAGTGGTCAAGACAGCGATTGTCGGCTATAATACAGGCCGCAATCTATTGTAAGGCATGTTTAAGGAGAGTAACCATGAAACCGACGCCAGCAGGCGAAGCCATTCAAATCAGCAACGGGCGCTTGCAAGTACCCGATCATCCAATTATTCCATTCGTAGAAGGTGACGGTACCGGACGTGACATCTGGCGGGCAAGTGTACGTGTCTTCGACGCGGCGGTTGCACTGGCTTACGGCGGAAAGCGTAAGATCGAGTGGCTTGAGGTGTTGGCAGGCGAAAAAGCCTTCCACGAGACGGGTAACTGGCTCCCCGACGAGACAATTGAGACGTTTCAGAAGTACCTGGTCGGGATCAAAGGCCCATTGACAACCCCGGTCGGCGGTGGCATTCGCTCGTTGAACGTTGCCTTGCGCAAGCATCTCGATCTCTACGTCTGTCAGCGGCCGGTTCGCCATTTTGCCGGTGTTCCTTCGCCGGTCAAGCACCCGGAGAAGGTTGATATGGTTATCTTCCGTGAGAACACGGAGGATGTTTACACCGGCATCGAGTATCGCGGCGGTAGCGAAGAAGCGGCGAAGATCATCGCATTTTTGCAGCGTGAATTCCCGAAGGATTTCGACAAGATTCGCTTCGGCACGCCTGAAAAGACTGATGAATTCCGCCAACTGATCGGCGAAGAACCGGAAGGAAAGATTGAGGTTGGCATCGGTATCAAGCCAATCAGCCGCATTGGTACCGAGCGCATCATGGCAGCGGCTATTCAGTACGCCATTACCTACAAGCGCAAGAGCATCACCCTGATGCACAAGGGTAACATCCAGAAATTCACCGAGGGCGCTTTCCGCGATTGGGCCTATGAATATGCTGAGCGGGCCTTTGGTGATTATGTCTATACGTGGGCACAATGGGAGCGCACGAAGGCTGCGCGGGGTGAAGCAGCGGCGAATGCCGAGCAGAAAGAGGCGCTGGCCGCCGGTAAGATTCTGGTCAAGGACGCAATTGCCGACATTATCTTCCAGCAGGTTCTGACCCGCCCCGATGAGTTTGATGTGATTGTTGCGCCGAACCTCAACGGCGACTACCTCTCTGACGCCCTCGCGGCCCAGGTCGGTGGCATCGGGATCGCCCCTGGCGGTAACATCAATTACGTCACCGGTCACGCTATCTTCGAGGCTACCCACGGTACGGCACCAAAATATGCCGATCTTGACAAGGTCAACCCCGGCTCAGTCATTCTGTCGGGTGAGATGATGCTGCGCTATATGGGCTGGACGGAAGCCGCCGATCTGATTATTGCCGGCCTCGAGCGCACCATTGCCGACAAGACGGTGACATACGACTTTGCCCGTCTGATGGAGGGCGCGCGCGAGGTGAAGACCTCGGAGTTTGCCAGCCTGATCATTGCCAACATGGAGAAGATCGTTGCCGGCGATGTGCCGCATCCCACCCCGACCTTCGGCCCGGAGATTCTGCGCCGTGCCGATGGCCGTGTTTACCCGCACGGCAGTGTTGGTGCGGTGATGACACGGGCGGTGGTGGCGGTACCGGCGGAAGCCTCGCTCCGCGAGACATCGATCTATATGCGTGGACGTGGCATCCATTCGGTGATTGTCAAACCCGACGCCAGCGGCGAATGGGGCATTATGACTATGCGTGACGTGTTGAAGAAGGTCGTGCGCGAGGGCCGGGCCATCGATGGTTTGACCGTCGGTGATCTGACGAGCCGGCCATTGCTGAGTGTTAGCCCGGATACGCCGATTACCGAATGCGCAGCGTTGATGGTCGAGCGCAATATTCGCCGGCTGGCGGTATTTGAGAATGGCGAGCCGGTTGGGATTATCTCTGAGACTGACATCTTCAGCCACGTGGCGGAGTAGGCCGGATATAACAGGGGTAATGTTCGGGCAGCCTGGATGTCATTAGAGCGCATCCGCAGTATTCTGACAGGCGGGGTAGGTGAAGGCAATAGCTTCACCTACCCTCCTTCCTTTTCTCTACAGATGTGCTTGTAGCAGGTATGTCAGTGCATACGTTGCCGGGCAGAACTCGTGGGTAAGATGTAAGTAGAACTCATTTCATAAAAGCTGTGCTATCGTGCTACTGTCGCCCAAGTGCATGAACGCTTGGCAATCACCCCTGTCCTGTTGGCAGAGAGCAGCTCCAGTCGTGACATCACGCACTGGAGGGTTGCCTTGCCCGCTCGTCACGCGCTTGTCGCAACGTTTGGAGTGCGGCAGCCATGCTGCCGCAGCAGCCGTGCTTACGATCCTGCGCGTGGTACGCCGTTGACCCTCATTGTCGCGGTCGCGGCTATGCATTACCCATGACTGGTGTCAACCACGTGCGTATCAGCGGGTATGATCGCTAGGGGTGCTGTTGTGGGCGACTAGCCCGGTGGCAGTGCACCGCTCCAGCCGTGCCAGCACGTGCTGGATGGATTGCCGTACCCGCTCGTCATGCCGTGTCGCGCAGTTTGGAGTGCGGCAGCCATGCTGCCGCACTGGAGGTTGGCTGTTTCGTGGACGCAGGAGGGATGACGAGAGTCGGGAGCAGATGCTGGTGACTCTCGGTTGCGTGCTGGTGGATGGGTCGTTTGGGGGGTGAGAAGGCCGCTGGCCCCCCTACGCCCTGGCCGCCGCGCGTGCGGCGTTGGTCAGGGCGATGATCGTGTGCTCTTTTTTTCAGCCAATCGTCCGTGGACGTCGTCCAAAGCGACCGACATTCCGCCGTGCCCCACAGGGCGGCCCGGTAGCTGCGCCACAACGTGGTGAAACGCCACCGCTGTGCGCCCCGCCACCAGCGTTCTGGTCGGGTGGGCCCACGGATCCATCCCCACGTGCGGCGTGCGTGCACCCACCTCGTGCCGGGAAGGGTCAGCCTGCGTCGCGGAGTCTGCGTGCTGTCGATCCCGACCACAGCGGGGTCGTAGTTGGAACTCCGCTTCAGCGTCTCACGAACGAGACCCGCGGTCAGGGTCGCTTCGTCGAACCGTGACCGACTGACCAGGCGGGAGCACGCCGTCCCGTCCGTGTCGGGCTTGCCGAGCGCGAGCAGCACCTGGGTGACGGTGTGCCTGGCAAACGCAACCAGCTCGCCAACCAGCAGCGCCACCGCCCGCCGGAATGTCCGCTCCTGGCGACATGCCGGGCGGTGGGCCGCGATGATCTGCATCAGGGTGGCGAGTACCACCGGAACCATGGCCGTGGGGGTGGGGGACTGCTTCCTGGGCATCGCGTGCCTCCTGGCTGCTAGTCGTGGTCATAACCTTGTACGATACCATATACCATGCTGGTACCCGCATGGCACGTCCCTCCCAGAAAGGGCCAAAGTCCAGTGCGGCAGCATGGCTGCCGCACGCCATACTTGCGCTGACCCGCCTGCCGGACGAGCACTCGCGGCAGCATGGCTGCCGCACGCCATACTTGCGCTGACCGCATTGCCGGACGAGCACTCGCGGCAGCATGGCTGCCGCACGCCATACTTGCGCTGACCGCATTGCCGGACGAGCATTCGCGGCAGCATGGCTGCCGCACTCCAAAAACGGCAATCATTTCGCTGCCAGGGCATTTTTGGCGTACACGTTGTTCGCGTGGCCGGTGTGAGATGCGTTCGGCGGTGAGGAGGGGGGGCGGCAGGGTGGCCGGTACACGCCATCCTGCGCTGACCGCATTGCCGGACGAGCACTCGCGGCAGCATGGCTGCCGCACTCCAAAAACGGCAATCATTTCGCTGCCAGGGCATTTTTGGCGTACACGTTGTTCGCGTGGCCGGTGTGAGATGCGTTCGGCGGTGAGGAGGGGGGCGGCACACGCCATACTCTACTGACCGGCTATCTGGCTGTCACGGGTGGTAAGATAGTGTTCGTGCATCAGGAGTCAGGTGATATACTCTGATTGTCGAACAAGTATGCACCCCTGAACTGTGCAGGTTGACAAGCCGATGTTATGGAACAAGATACCAGCATGATCACGTGGCATCACAGTCCAGCACACCTCTTTGTGCCAAATGCGTTTTACATCGTCACGGCTTCTACGCTATGCCATCAGCCCTTGTTCAACTCACCACAGAAATTGCATATCCTGCAAAGTACTCTCTTCGAGATTATGCAAGCATACAATTGGCGATTACAAGCATGGGCTGTATTCTCCAATCACTACCACTTTATTGCTCAGTCGCCTGAAGATAGCAGCTCGTTAAAGCCCCTTATCCAACGGTTTCATTCTCAAACTGCACGAGCGATTAATGTTTTGGATGGGAGTAAAGGTCGCAAGGTCTGGTTTCAATACTGGGATACTTGTCTAACCTATGAACAAAGTTACCTGGCACGCCTGAATTATGTTCACAACAACCCTGTCAAACACGGGCTAGTCGCGAGTGCCGAGCAGTATCCCTTCTGTTCAGCTACATGGTTTAACGAACGTGCTCCAGATGCATTGCGAAGGAAACTAGCAACGATACCGTATGACAACATCGATGTACCAGAGGTACATTGTTGTTGATGTGATCCAGGAGAAATAGTCTCAGCCAAAGCCTGATATGGACGTTGGTCCTTGAACGGTATCGTTGCCTATCTCAGCATCGCTGCTGCATCCACCGTGCCAAGTAGCACATCTGCGTCGTCGGCCCCGATGTCTGAGACGGTGGGCATCGCTGCAGGGCACCCGTGCTGCCTCACGAATGCACGTAGCGCCAGTTTGGCGTGCAGCAGCATGGCTGCCACACGCCAAAGACGGCAATCACGGCGTGGCAGGTGGTGCATGGCGGGCAGGTTGTTTGTGTGGACGGAGGACGGTGGGTGCAGCAGCATGGCTGCCGCACGCCATACTTGCGCTGACCGCATTGCCGGACGAGCATTCGCGGCAGCATGGCTGCCGCACGCCATACTTGCGCTGACCGCATTGCCGGACGAGCACTCGCGGCAGCATGGCTGCCGCACTCCAAAAACGGCAATCATTTCGCTGCCAGGGCATTTTTGGCGTACACGTTGTTCGCGTGGCCGGTGTGAGATGCGTTCGGCGGTGAGGAGGTGGGTACAGCAAGGTGGCTAGCACAGGCCATCCTGCACTGACCGGCCTGGCGGAGGAGCACTCGCGGCAGCATGGCTGCCGCACGCCATATTGGGCCAACCGCATTGCCGGGTGGGCACGGGGGAAAGAAAGGGCATCGAGCACTTTATGTGGTGTGCTCGATGCACGAAGAGATGAGTACGATTTTTTTTGAACTCCTAGAGATCGGCAAAGGCCGAGCCAATAATCGCGATTGCTTCTTCGATCCGCTCGCTGCTCTGGAAGCTGAAGGCGAGGCGCATTGCATTATCGCCACGCTCTCGTTCGACGAAGCAGGCGGTGCCGGCCAGAAATTCTGCTCCACGGGCCCGCGAGGCTTCGAGTAAGGCACGGGCACTTACCCCCTTTGGCAACTGGACCCAGATGAAGAAGCCACCAGCGGGCATGACGAAGCTGGCTTCTGCCGGAAAATGGCGCCGAATGGCCGCTGCCATTGTTGCACACTTGACTGCGTAGTGCTGGCGAAGGGTGGCGATGTGCCGTTCGAGGCGACCATCGGCACAGAAGCGGGCAACAAGCCGGGTGATGAAGGGGCCGGTGGTGCCTTCGGCCTTCACCATCAGCAGGCGGTCGATGATCTCGCGGCGGGCATGCACCCACCCAATCCGTAAACCAGGAGCCAGGATTTTGGAGTAGGTACCCACCCGAATGACCCAACCATCTTGATCAAGGGCAGCCAGTGAAGGCAATGGTTCGCCAGCGAAGCGGAGATCAATGTAGGCATCGTCTTCAACGACCGGTACCCCGTATTCCGCTGCCAGATCAACCAATTGCCGACGACGGGGCAGAGTCATGGTCACGCCGGTTGGGTTGTGGAAGGTGGGAATGGTGTAGATAAATTTCGGTCGCTGACCATTTGCCGCCAGGTCGCGCAAGGTGTCGGCCAGCATCTCAACGTTCATACCTTCCTCATCGACCGGGATGCTGATCAGACGCGCACCCGACTGAACAAAACGCCGCACTGCACCGAGAAAGCTGGGTGCTTCAATGATTACGATGTCACCCGGCTCTACGAATATCTCCGGCAGAAGCGCCAGAATCTGCCCGGAGCCGTAGCCAACCAGGACATGTTCGGGTTGGGCGGCCACACCTTCAGCCTGTAAGCGAGCCACAATCTGATCGGTCAGACCAGGATAAGACATCGCATAGTTCAGTGACTCGGCAGCTTCGTAAGCCAGTACTTCGGCTGCGGCAGCCATCAGCTCGGCACGGGGAAAGAGTATCGGATCGGCCAGCCCATACGACAGGCTGATCAGGGGACGCACCGGTTCACCGGCAGCACCAAACAGGGGCGGCACTACATCGCGCACCCGGCTGGCGAAGAGTGCTTCGAGGCGGTCGGTCGTTGAGGTCATGCAGGCGTTCTCCTCTTTAACTATAGCGATTGGTACAACAGGTATCTGCTCGTTGTTTTCAGAATAACATGGATAGTGTGTACTGGACTAATACCCGGCCTGTTTGTCCACAACATTGATCATTGGCTGTTGTTGGAGAAACGCTCGTAGATTGGTAGCGAAGAGATCAAGGGTACGCGACCGGATGTGCGGCGAACTCCAGGATACGTGAGGAGTAACAAAGACGTTCGGTAGCGTCCAGAACGGGCTATCCGGGGGTAGTGGTTCCTGCGCAAACACATCGAGGCCGGCACCGGCAATCCGCCGTTCGCGCAGCGCCTCAATCAATGCTGCTTCGTCGATGATTTCACCGCGGGCAATGTTGATCAGATAGGCATCAGGCTTCATCAGCGCCAGCTCTGCTCTGCCAAACATGTGGCGTGTTGCCGGTGTGAGCGGGGTGGCAATGACAACAAAATCGGCTGCCGGAAGTAATGATCGCCATTCACCCTCACCAACAACGCGCTCGACGCCTGGGGTTGGGCGTGGGGTGCGGCGCGATCCCCATACCCGCATCCCGAAGGCACTGGCACGTTCGGCAATGGCCTGTCCGATCTGGCCCAGGCCGATGATCAGCATCGTGCTGCCGGCCAGCTCTCGCAATTGCAGGTCCTGGTCGCGCCAGCGATGGGCAGCCTGCAACTGGTGCAGATGAAGGGCCTGTTTGACATGACTCAGGGCAAAGAGCATGACAAACTCGCTGATCGGGATGGCATGCACGCCGGCTGAATTGGTCACGATAATATCACGTTCCAGCACTTCGGGAATGAGCGAGCCGTCTACGCCGGCACGGGGAATGTGCAGCCAGCGCAACGCCGGCATCTGTCGCACCAGACGTGCCAGTTGTTCACTGGTAAAAAACCAGCGTAGAAGGACCTCGGCATCGTCGATAGGGGCTTCTGGTTGACCATCACGGTCGTACCAGACGATTGTGGCATCGGGGGCAACCGCAGCAATGCGCGGGAGAAGTTCATCACGTAGCAGGCCCGGCAAGACAAGCTTCATAAGAATGTGCTCCTGTATGGATGAAGCCTTAAACGGGATCGATTTAGTTGCTATTGTACCTGAGACCGGTTATTACCTGATCAGTCAAAAGATGGGTATGGAAGAGCACGCAGCGGTCGCAGAGGGGTTTCTTCGCCACCCAACTTGCGCAGAATCCCGAATCAGCCTATAGTGGTAGCATTCGCCGGGCAACGGTGGTTTCCCGGCTTGTGTGTTGTTATGTAAACAAAACAAGGAGTATATTGAGATGGCTGCCGGAACAACCTCTGATTTGCGCAACGGAATTGTGATTCGTTACAACAACGACCTGTACCAGGTGGTTGAATTTCAGCACGTGGCGCCGGGTAACTGGCGGGCGTTTGTCCGCATGAAGCTTAAGAGCCTGACGACCGGGAAAGTGATTGAAGATCGGGTACGCGCCGGCGCGGAAATCGACATCGTGCGGATCGAGCGACGACCGATGCAGTATCTCTACCGCGAGGGTGATAGCTTCATCTTCATGGATAACGACACCTTCGACCAGATTCCGGTTTCGGCGGATCTGGTTGGTGACGCGGTGCGCTTTATGAAGGAGAACGAGACGGTCGATCTGGTCTACGACGCGGAGAAAGATACGATTATTGGCGTCGAATTGCCGATTTTCGTCAACCTGAAGGTCGTCGAGACGACCGTTGCCGTGCGCGGCGACACTGCGACCAATGTGACCAAGCCGGCGACCCTGGAGACCGGTGCCGTGATTGAAGTGCCGGCATTTATTAACGAAGGTGATGTGTTGAAGATCGACACCCGCACCGGTGAGTATATTACGCGGGTGTAGTGCGGTAAGCAGGGGGGGCGATCTGTCTGAGATCAAATCTGCCTGACACTGCACCTCTTGCGGGTTATCAGAGCCGTACAGGAGTGCGGCCAGGCGAGCGACACGCCCCCACCCTAACCCGCCCCCGCTGGGGGCGGGAACTCCAGTGCAGATGGCTCCCACTGTCACGAGTTTGTTCAGGATTGCAATAGCCTGCTGGAAGCAGACACGATGGGCTGTGTCTATTGGAAGTGATTCGGAGGCACGCTCCTTTAGGGGAATACCAACACGTACGCACTACGGTGTAGCGCTCAAGGGTGCAACGTGAGGGAGATGACTGGTAGCGTGCAATAACTTCTACTAGACCAGACTTGATGTGATATGCTGTGCAGGGGCACAACACCCCTTGCACAGCGTGACTCAGCAGATCATAAAGGTCAGTACGAACGCAAAACGTGCGCATGTCGGGGATTTGCGACATGCGCACGTGTCATTGTGCCTACCGGATTGGATTAGAAGTCATCGTCCGGCATCGGTGGCGTACCGTTCTTCTTCTTCGGTTCGGGTGCATCGACGATCAGGGCCTCGGTGGTCAGCACCATCCCGGCAACGCTGATCGCATTTTCGAGAGCGGAGCGCACTACCTTCGCCGGGTCGATAATGCCGGCCTGCATCAGATCGACGTAGGTACCGGTCATCACATCGTAGCCGTAGTGGTTGTTGTTATGCTTCCGCTGCTCGTTGCGAACATTCTCGACCACCACTGAACCATCTTCACCGGCATTGGTGGCGAGCTGGCGCAGTGGCTCTTCGAGCGCCCGCCGCAAGACATTGAGCGCCATCCGCTCTTCTTCAAACTGGGTCGTGACATTATCAAGCGCCGGGATCGCATTCAGCAGGGCAACACCACCACCGGGCACGATGCCCTCTTCGACCGCAGCCCTGGTTGCGTTGAGCGCATCTTCAACGCGAGCTTTGCGCTCTTTCATGGCCGGTTCGGTCGGTGCGCCAACCTTAATGACGGCGACACCACCCGACAACTTCGCCACCCGCTCTTGCAGCTTCTCGCGGTCGTAATCGGAGGTTGTGGTTTCAATCTGCTGCTTGAGCTGGGCAATCCGGGCCTGAATGGCCTGCTTGTCGCCGTGACCTTCAACGATAACGGTGTTATCTTTGTCGGCCTTGACCCGGCGGGCACGACCAAGGTCTTGCAGGGTCGCGCTTTCGAGCTTGCGACCGATCTCCTCCGAGATGACGGTACCACCGGTGAGGATAGCAATGTCCTGGAGCATGGCTTTGCGCCGATCACCGAAGCCGGGCGCTTTCACGGCCAGGGCATTGAGCGTGCCACGCAGCTTGTTAACGACCAGGGTCGCCAGCGCTTCACCATCAACATCCTCGGCGATGACCAGCAGATCCTTCTTCCCGCTGCTCAGCACTGCCTCGAGGATCGGCAACAGATCTTTGATCGCGCTGATCTTCTTGTCGGTGATCAGAATGTATGGCTCATCGAGCACTGCCTCCATGCGGGCAGAGTCGGTGATGAAGTAGGGCGAGATATAGCCGCGGTCGAATTGCATACCTTCGACCAGCTCGTGCTCGAGATGCGTGCTCTTCCCTTCTTCAACCGTTACGACACCATCGCGGCCAATCTTGTCCATCACCGTAGCCAGCAGTTCACCGACTTCGGCATCCTGGGCCGAGATGGTAGCGACATTCCGAATCTCATCACGGGTTTTGAGCGTAATCGCCTGCTCTTTGATACGAGCCACCAGCGCCTGACCACCCTTATCGAGGCCGCGTTTGAGCAGCATCGGATTGGCACCGGCTGCAACCAGCTTCAAGCCTTCGTTGATGATGGCCTGGGCCAGAACGGTTGCCGTCGTCGTACCGTCACCAGCAACATCATTCGTCTTGACTGCGGCCTGCTTGAGCAACTGCACGCCGAGGTTGGCAAACGGATCTTTCAGTTCAATCTCTTTGGCAACGCTCACACCATCGTGGGTTACCGTCGGGGCACCCCACTTCTTGTCGAGCGCAACATTGCGGCCACGTGGGCCAAGGGTCGTCTTGACAGCCAGAGCCAGCGTATCAATACCGTGTTTCAGCGCTGTACGAGCTTGCTGATCAAAGATCAGTTGCTTCGCCATACTGCTTACTCCCCTTCAATGATACCGAGAATATCCTTCTCCTGGAGAATCAGGTATTCCTCATCGTCAATCTTAAATTCCGTACCGGCATATTTGGCGTAGAGCACGTGCTGACCGACCTTAACACTCATCGGGATCAGTTTGCCGTCATCAGCACGGCGACCTGGACCCACCGCAATCACTTCACCCTCCATCGGGCGCTCTTTGCTTGCGGTATCGGGCAGGAAAATGCCGCCTTTCGTCTTCTCTTCACGCGGCTTTGGTTTGACTACAACCCGATCATTCAACGGTTTGACGTGCACAGACGACCTCCTCATTATTCAGGGTTGGGGGTAGTGTCCAGGCACTACCCCACCTTGCCTAATGAGCGGCCTGACCAGCACCACTCGCCGCAGCCATCGTCGTGCGCGACTGCCGGCGCAGGAGGGCGAAGGCCAGACCGGCCAACACGAGGATCAGGCCAATCCAGAAGGTTTGTGGCTGCGGAAGGGCGATACCGAGAGCACGGTCGAGCGTGTAGGCACCGGGTTCCCACAGCCCCATTACCGCGGCCAGGACAAGGAGAACGATATTGTATTCACTGCCCCCATTGCTAATCCACAGTCCGTGTGACCAGTGGACGAGAGCGATTGCCGCGATCATAACGGCAATGATTGCCAGTGAGCCAAGCGGATGGAAGAGGCCGAGGGCAAAGAGAAGACCGCCGCCAAACTCAGCCAGACCGGCCATTAGTGCCCAGAAACGTGGTGCACGTATTCCCATACCTGCCAGCCAATCGGCGGTTGCCCGCAGGCCATGACCACCGAACCAGCCGAACAGCTTCTGGGCACCGTGCCCCATCATGAGCAGCCCAACAACCAGTTGCAGGATGAGCAGACCCAGATCCATCGTCATGGCACACCACCTCCTTGATCGTCAACGTACATCGGCGCAGCGCTCTGCGTCGGGCCGATGCAGCGATGATGATGCAAAAGGTGTACGTCTTTGTAGATAAAAAACCGATGTTAGATAGTCATCAGCGCTGTGTTAGCAATATATTAGAAGTGTGAAGGAGAGATACCGACGAAGTCGGCGAGCCGGCGACGCGCGCTCCCAGGGTCAAGGCGAGGCCTATGCATTACCCATAACTCGAATACTGCATAGCTCGCATGCGGGAGTGGGGGTGATCGCCGGCGAGTCGGCGGGTTACAACCCTGCCTCACTTCCTTGAAGCCCCTGCGGGGTTGGCCTGCCCGCGGGGAGCAGGTGCCATGCGCACACATGAGTAGCCGCAGCGGGGCCACCACGTCGTGAGGGAGGGCATCAGCCCGCACGACCGCAGGGCTGACCTGCCGGCGGGGAGCAGGACGTTGCGGAACCCATGACTGCCTGGTGTGCGTGATGAACGATGCGCCGTTTCCAGCACGATGTGCTATGAGGGGGCATACCGACTGCCTGGTGACATGTGGGTAATGCATAGCAAGGCGAGCCGGCGGTGCACGTTCCCGGGGTCAATGAGATCAATTCTACACACCCAATATTGCCGGCGTAGATCATGCGTATAGACAACGTACCATTATGTGAGATTGCCAACCGCGAAACAGGATCACCGCGTAGCAGCCAACCCAATACGTGGATACCGGTAGAAATGAAAGCCTACGATTACGTTAAGCTCAAAACGGTTTATGACAAACTTTTCATTAAACGAATAAATAATTTTTCATCTATTGATCTCAACAATTTGATTAGCCAACCGTTAACCTCTTGAAACTTTACGGAGTTTCTATTACAATAAACATCGTTCGTGGTAGGTCAGCAAAGAACAAATATTCAGGGTACACGGCATAGCCTGTACCTGGGGGATTTCTGTTCTGTTTTCCGGGTAAGGAGGTGAGATCGTACTGTCATGACGCCATACAAGGGAGTATGCCGCTGTCTCGTTTTTGTGTAATCAAGGGGGGCACATGAGTCGTCTATTTTCACGCAACTATCTGGTTGCATTGACGTTGCTACTGTCGCTCGTACTGGCTGGAATTTTACCGTTACGTCCTGTAGAAGCGCAACCGCGCCCTGATCGCCCAACGCCCGGAACGCCGTTAACCATCGAACCCCTCACTGCAAGTAGCCGTGAAGATGTGGCTGTCAACAAAAATCTAGCCCTTTCACGCGACGGCACCCTCGCCAGCGTCTTCCTCAAGATCGACTCACCATCACTCGCCTCGTTTATGGCGCAGAATGGTATCACTGACATCAACGCCCCCGCAGCCCAGGACTATCTGCGTCAACTGAACGCCGAACTTGATGCGCTGATCGCCCAGGCGCAACAGCGCATCCCCGGTCTGATTGTCACGCACCGTTTTGATCTGATCATCGGCGGTGTTTCGGTGGCCGCTCCGGTCAGTCATCTCGACCAATTGCGTCGGTTACCTAATGTGGTTGAGGTGATTAACGACCGGATTGAGCGCATCGAGACCTACCGCACCCCTGCGTTCATTGGGGCAACCACGGCATGGAATCGTGGCGGTGGTTCGGCATTTGCCGGTGAAGGCGTGATCTTTGGCGTCCTCGACAGTGGTGTCTGGCCCGAACATCCGTCATTCTCCGACCCCGATCCGCTCGGCAAACCCTACGCTCCCCCACCACCCGCGCCGGGTAATCCTGGTGGTCTCCGCGCCTGTAATTTCGGCAGTGCGACACCCGGTGATGCGCCGTTCACCTGCAATAACAAGCTGATCGGTTCGTACCGCTTTATGAGTGCCTACGATTTCTTTGTCGGCACTCAACCATACGAGTTCCGCTCTGGTCGCGATGATGATGGACACGGTACCCATACTGCTTCAACGGCAGCCGGTAACCGTGGCGTTCCGGCCAGTGATGGCAGCCGGGTATTCGGAACCATCTCCGGCATCGCGCCACGGGCATACATCGTAAACTACAAAGTGTGTGGTGAGCTGGGATGCTTTACGACCGACTCGGCAGCCGCTGTTCAGCAGGCAATCCGCGATGGTGTACACGTGATCAACTTCTCGATCAGCGGTGGTACCAATCCGTACAGCGACATCGCCTCACTTGCATTTCTTGACGCCTACAATGCCGGGATTCTGGTGTCGGCATCGGCAGGCAACTCCGGCCCGGCACCCGATACGGTCAACCACCGCGAACCGTGGGTAGCGACGGTTGGTGCCAGCACCTCAGATCGGTCGTACCTCAGTACATTGACGGTACAGGGCAGCAGCGGAACCTTCACTGCGGTTGGCGCTTCGAGTGGCGCCGGCATTTCGACGCCTGCGCCGGTTGTCGTCAACACCACCGACCCGCTGTGTCTCAACCCAGCAGCAGCCGGCACTTTCACCGGCCAGATCGTTGTGTGCGAACGAGGAATCATTGCCCGCGTTGCGAAGAGCGCGAATGTGGCAGCCGGTGGCGCTATCGGTATGATCCTCTACAATCCAACACCGAGCAGCCTTGACGCCGACTTCCACTCAATTCCGACAGTACACATCCAGAACACCGATGGCAGCGCATTGCTGGCCTTCCTGACTGCCAACCCCGGTGCCACGGCGACCTTCACCCCTGGCGCACCCGGCCCGATCCAGGGAGATGTGATGGCCGGCTTCAGTTCGCGCGGTGGTCCTGGTCAGACCCTCGGTATCAGCAAGCCTGACGTGACTGCACCCGGTGTCAACATTCTGGCCGGCTATACAGCAATTGAATACGGGCAGGCGGTACCACAGTTCGCCTTCCTGAGCGGTACGTCGATGTCCAGCCCGCACAATGCCGGTGCTGCAATCCTGCTCAAGTGGCTCAACCCAACCTGGACGCCCGGTCAGATCAAATCAGCGCTGATGACCAGTGCGAAAGCTGCCGGTGTCTATAAAGAGGACGGTGTTACTCGCTTTACGCCATTCGATGCCGGTTCAGGCCGCATTGATTTGCGCAAAGCCTGGGACCCCGGCCTGACATTCGACGAGACCGGTGCCAATTATCTGGCATTGCAGAATGAACTGTGGAAGGCCAATTATCCCAGCCTGTACGTACCGAGAATGCCGGGATTGATCACCGTCAGCCGCACGGTACGTGAAGTGTCGGGGTACAACAGCTTCTACAAGAGCACCATTTCGTACCAGGCCGGCCAACCACGCGACTTCAAGGTCATTGTACCGAAGGAGTTCTTCGTTCCGGCAAACGGTACGTACACCTTCAATATCACGGTTGATGCCCGTGATGTGCCGTTAGGACAGGTACGGCATGCCGTGGTCATCTTCACCGAACGGAACGGCTGTCAGGTTCGTTTCCCTGTCACGATTGTACGTGGCGAGCCTGATATTCGGATGGAGAAGCAGTGCGATCCGGCGACCCTGGCCTTGCGCGGGACAACCGACTGCACCATCTCGATCACCAATACCACCTTCAACGACGTCACAGTGACGCTCAACGATACCATGCCGAAACAGTTGAAACTGGTGAGCGGGAGTGTCACCGGTGGTGCCACCGAAACGAGCAACGGCCTGACCTTCAGTGGAACCCTCACCGGCGCATCGCCACCCAACATTAGCGCGGGTCGTTTGACCTTCAACGGATATCTGTCGCTTGCCAGCCTCGGTGCGTCCCCGAATGTGAGCCTCGGTGACGAGACGATTGCCAACTTCACCCTGAGTCGCCCGTTTGTCTTCGGTGGGCAAACGTACAACACTATCGGCATGGTCAGCAACGGGTATGCTGTGATCGGTGGCGGTACGGCGGCAGATGTGCAATATATCAACCGTACCTTCCCCAACCCTGCCCGCCCGAACAATACGCTGGGTGCGTTCTGGACCGACCTCGACGGTAGCGCTGGAGGTGGCTACTACGCTTACCTTGTTGGATTTGGACCATGCAGCAATCCGGCGAATGCCTGCTGGCTGATTCTGGAGTGGGAAAACGCACCGAACTGGGGTGACGGTGAATTGAACACCTTCCAGATCTGGATCGGATTGAACGGCGTCGAAGACATTACCTACTCCTACGGTCCGACCCTCTCTGATGGCGATAGCGGCTATGTCACCGTCGGCGCCGAGAATGCGTTCGGTAATCGCGGGGCGAATATCTACAGCAACGACGGCTTCGGCCCGATTGTGGGTACTATACCAACCGCGAACTCGAACGATGTTTACATCGCAACCACCCCCGGCACACCGGGACAGACCATCACCATTGGCTTCCGCGCCCAGGGTGTACGCCTCGGACGCTGGACGAACTACGCCGAACTGACCAGTCCATCCTTCTTCGGCACGTACATTGATCCGTTCAGTGGTGAGGTTGTCCGACCGTAGCGGCAATCATTGCGCGATAGCTTAAGGATGGGGCGACATCGATATCGCCCCATCCTTATGTTACGAAGTACAGTCGTATTCAACCACTCAACTCAAACCCTCGCAACGTCCCGCCCCGGATCAGCAAGCGAGCACACATACACGTATCAATATCTACGGCGCCTGCCGTGGCGGCAATGGCCGCTGCGACTGCGGGCCGAACTGCGCATCGCACAGGAAGAGTGGTTGGCGGCCATCACCGTGGTAGTTGTAGAGTTGATCGCCAACCCGAAGCTGCACGAACACGCCATCAATGAGCACCTGGATGTACGCCATGCCCGGTCGCGGACATCCGAGTGAGCCATCCGGCCAGGTGACAGCGGCAACCTGGGCCACCTCGATCACAGACACATCCACCCCCAGGCGCTGGGCCAGGTCTTGTTTTGCCTGATCAATGAGGCGGGCCAGGTTCGGATCGTAGGGGGGTGTCAGTGGTTGGGCATTGGCCGGCATCGGTGATGTTCCACCCTGATCTGACGGCGGCATAGGGGTCTCCTTTACTGGTGGTACGGCAGGCAGTGGTGTTGCCACCGTTGGTGGTAATACAACCGTTGCCCCAACGGTTGGTAGCACAACTGGGGCCGGTGGTGGTTGAGCAGTTTCTTCCGACAATATGGTTGCTGTCGGTGCTGGCAGGGATGCATCGCGCGTCGCCGCCGGCGGCTGCGTGCGAAATGGCTGACCGGGCGGCGGCAAGGGCTGCGCAGGCAGAGAGCCGGTTGCCGTCCCACAGGCTACCAAAAGAAACACTCCGATCAAGATGACAAGCAATGCTCGCATAAGCAGTCCTTTGCAGTTCAGACGTGGTGCTTTACTGGTATGACGCACACCCACAGCAATTCGTTCCATTCAGGGCAGCCGTATCCGAGGCTGTATAATATGCATCTACTATCAAACAGGAGAACTGCTATGCCACGTGTTTGTGTCTTCGACGTGAATGAGACCTTGCTCGACCTGCGTGCCCTCGATCCTATGTTTGAGCAGGCGTTTGGCGACCCTGGCGTGCGGCACGAGTGGTTTCAGCAGGTGATTCACCTGGCAATGGTGGTCACCATTACGGGAAGCTATGTTCCATTCGCGCAGATTGGCGATGCCGCACTGACAATGACAGCCGCACGCCGTGGTGTAAAGCTGAGCAGTAGCGGTCGGCAACAGATTCTGGCTGGTATGCGGCAACTGCCTCCGCATCCCGATGTACAACCGGCACTCGAACGCTTGCAGGCCAACGGGATCAGGCTGGCAACACTCACGAATTCAAATGTCGAACTGGCCGAGGCTCAACTTGCTTTTGCCGGCCTGCGTGACTTCTTTGAGGTGCGTCTGTCGGTCGAGGAAGTTCGCCGTTTGAAACCGGCGCCGGAGGTGTATCAGATGGCGGCTCATCGGCTGGGTGTGGCAATGGATCAGGTACGGTTGATTGCCGCCCATGCCTGGGACGTAGCAGGAGCCTTGCGTGCCGGTTGTGCCGCTGCTTTTGTCGCCCGTCCAGGTATGGTACTCGACCCATTGGCTCCACCGCCGGATGTGGTAGGACATGATCTGGCCGCGGTTGCAGATCAAATCCTGGTCATAGAGAGGCAGGCGGCATAACACGCTCATCTATGTTGTGAGTGATCAAACGCGGGTGAACTTATTATGACATTGACAGCGAATTTTTCTATGAATGGTCTCACGCAAGAGGCGTTCGGCAGGTTTGGGTAATAGTCAATCCTCGCGTGTTACGTGACGGGAGCGGGAAAAAGATGGACGCGACACCTGGGGGTCACGTGCTTGTTACCATGTCAACCCTCGAAGCAGTAGATACCGAACGGTGCCAGACGCAATTCTTCACCGATACCGCGCCGTTCCCGACTCAACGGTGAAATTTCGAGCAGATCACGCCCAATAGGCTGGGGGGCAATGAATCGGCCCGGTAACGCGCCCAGATTGATCACGCCGATCAAGCGCCGTTGTTCAAACTCACGATAGATAATCATAATGTCGCCAGTAGCGGCCGTAAGGTCCTGGTAAGCCACTGTCCCATAGCGAAGCGCCGGCTCTTTACGCCATAAAGCCAACAGGCGCGGTAAGACAGTGCGATCTGCGATCTCCTGACCATTCCAGATCGCCGGTGTCAGACCACTAAACAGCATCACTGCCCAGAGCGTCTGACCAAGCCGTGAACCGCGTAAGCCATCGGCTAACGGATTGCAATCGGCAGTATCGAAAGATTCAAGAAACCCAATCCGATAGGTATCAGGATAGAGTTCGGCATAATCTCTCTGATATGCCGACCACTCAGCAGGGGTAATCCGGCGCATCGCCAGATGGACGAGCATATGGTGGCTGGGATAATCGAACCATCCCCCGGCAAATTGGGCAGACCGTGGCCCGGAGAGAGTAGAGATCATGGCAAGCTCTGGCCGGGCTGTCGCAATCTCTTGTAGGGTCTGCACCATCAAAGCAGAACCGGTACTCGCCCGTAGCGATGCCCGCCGTATCCAGGCCGGCGCTGCGCTGTATGGGGCCACTGCCCGTATCCCATCCAGGGCAAAGTGATCAACCTGGCCAATCACCCATTGTTGCCAGTACAGACGCCAGTCGCTGCGTAGCCAGTCGAAATGGTAGCCACCGGTAGCAAGAGCAACACCGGGATGGCGCGCCACTGCCGGTACATCTGCCGGTGTCCCAATCACAAATGCCCCTGACTCATCACGGACAAACCATTCCGGGTGTTCGTTAAGGTAACGAGAATCGGGAGCACAACCCTGCATGGCAACATCTACCAAGACCCGCATGCCGTGCTGGTGAGCTGCTGCAACAAGCTGTTGGATCGTCTCGTGATCACCACACGCCGGATCGATCTGTTCGAGATCGCCGATTAGATGCGGGCGATCACCAACCGTATGCCACGGTAACAAACATAGCGTATCGACCCCAAGCGTTGTCAGTTCAGGTAAACGGTGGCGCAACCCATCAGCACCACCGTGCTGTCGCAGATCGGCGACATAGATGATTGCATCACGCAGCCATGGCATTGGCGGACGGGGGAATGGCGTCAATGCCCGATAGATTGCCAATGCCGCCGGCCAGGGTTCGGGGGTAAGAGTAAAAAACTGCCGTCCCAGCGCAAACCGCCAATCTGAGGGCAGCCAGCCGGCAACAGCAATCTCATAGGCCAAAGAGACTGCTGTGTGGCTGCCCTGCACGTATGGAAGTGCCGCCTCATCATCACCGGCGTACCAGCAGAGGAAGGTCAGTGCGAGATCAGAATTGACAAGAGCCATCACCCCGGCACCCTGGGTTGGTGCCGGCTCAAAGGCACTGCCACCACGTAAGCCGGGCGCAAAGAAACGACGGGGCAGAATGTTACGATCCTGGGTGCAGGCGATGGTATACGGTGCACGTGGCCGAACACTGTTGCCCGGCGCCTCAAAGGTACAGCGATCTGGCGAGCCAATCTGGACATGAGGAATGATCAACCGTACACCGTACATGCGGAGTTCATCACCGCTGACATTTTCGATCTCAATCCAGCGCTCGATCACCTCGTCAGACAACAGGTAATGATCAAACACCTTGAACGGGCCAAGACCGACAATAATTGTCATCTGCAGGTAACCATCTGGCAGAATCTGCAAACGATGCCAGATGTAGCGCGCGAACGTCTGCGCGGTAATCCAATTGGTCGGCGAACCGATAGCAACATCAACCCCGGCAACCGGAGGGCCAAAACCGAGAATATTTGGGCCATTATCACGACGAAAGACGATCAGAGCGCCACTATCCGTTGACCAGCCGAGTTCATAACGAGCGGTGCGTAAAATGATCTGGTCAGTCTGTTCGTAGAGTTCGTAACTCATTGAGCAATTGGCGAGTGTCAGGAGAGGTAGTAGATACTACCTGTCAGGTTGTAGAGATTATAACACGAAGTATGGCCGCTTCATAAGGCAAGGTCACGCTGTCGATTGTTCGATGACAAACGTCGTGGCAGCATTTGTAGCAAACAGAAGGATTTCCTGCCAGTCCCATCCTTTCCAGATACCGTACACCACACCCGCCCGAAAGACATCACCGGCTCCGGTGAGATCACTGCTCTCCGTTGAAGGCGGTGCTGCTTCGTACCAGCTACCGGCAACCAAAACCCAAGCCGGACGAGGGCCGTCGGTGATGAAGACGGGGGCGCCACGCACCTGTTGCAAAGCAGCTGCCCGTTGAAACGGTGCGGTACCCAACAGATCAACCGACGTAACAATCACATCGGCGGCCTGAGCCAGGGGATCGGCAGGATCGCTCACATCACCGACCACCACCAGCCGATTGAGCTGTCGTGCAGTGGTAGCGACTTCCGTGGTGTAGAGGCCGTAGCGACTGACACTAACGATCTGGCAGGTTGCTAAGACTTCTGCTGATGGTGGCGAAGCCGCCGTCTGTTGACGCAAAGCAATGATCGTGCGTTCACCATCGGGGGTAATCAGGATATGGCATACCGGCGTTGCGACGTTCGCACTTCTTTCGATGTGGGTCATCAGGCCCAACGCGGTTAACTCAGCCGCAACCAGATCACCGCCGGCATCGTAACCTAACCGGTCTCCGTACAGGAGCGGCTTGACACCCCAGCTCACCAGTGCGCGGGCTTCGTTCAACGCATTGCCGCCGGCCAACCAGCGTGTACGCACGGCATGGATACCGCTGCCTTGTCGCGGCCAATGGGGTAACCAGATGCGCAAGTCAGCACAAAGAGAGCCGTAGCAGAGGATTGCATTCATGACGACACCGGGTCAGGCAATCACGGGTACATGCTGAGGCCTTGCCACTGCTGCGGTGTGAATATCATATGCAAAGCCTGGGTATGAATAGAGTATGGTTCTGCGGTTGTATTGTCACCGCAGAACCATCAACGCTTTACCTATGCACCGGCTGGGGTTGGCGAGGGTTGACCGCGATTATTTTGATGATGCGGCCCGCTGACCTGATTGTTTGCAGTCGGCATCCGACTCAGCGCAATTTGCAGCACCTCGTCCATCGAGGAGACCGGGATTAGATTCAGTTCCCGCCGCACCTTTTCTGGCAGTTCACTAATATCCTTCGCGTTTTCCTTCGGCAAGATAAAGGTACGAATACCGGCCCGATGCGCGGCCAGCGTCTTCTCTTTCAGTCCACCGATAGGCAAGACCTTTCCGCGCAGAGTGACCTCACCGGTCATCGCCACATCGCGGCGCACGGGGGTGCCGGTCAGCGCACTGATCAGCGCGGTGGTCAGCGTAATACCGGCGGATGGACCATCCTTCGGGACTGAACCCTCTGGGATGTGAATGTGAATATTGGTTTCTTCAAAGATCGCCGGATCAATCCCGAAGTCGGCAGCACGTGAGCGAACGTAGCTCACCGCAGCCTGCGCGCTCTCCTTCATAACCTCACCGAGCTGACCGGTGAGTTGAAGCTGGCCCTTGCCCTTGAACGGCAACACCTCGATATTGAGAATATCACCACCGGCGCTCGTCCAGGCCACACCGGTCGCGACCCCAACCTCGTCTTTCTCCTCGACCAGACCGAAGGTGAAGCGCTCGGGACCAAGATATTCCAGCACGGCAGCCTCATCAATCACAAACTTCTGCACCGAGCCATCGGTTGCTTCGCTTTGTTCGGCCACCTTACGCGCCACTTTACGGCACAGACTGGCGATCTCGCGCTCAAGGCCACGCACACCAGCCTCGCGGGTGTATTCGCGAATCAGCTTGATGATGGCGCCATCGGTAAACTCGATCTGATCCTCACGCAGCCCATGGAACTCGCGCTGCTTGGGAATCAGGAAACCGCGTGCGATCTCCATCTTCTCGTCTTCGGTGTAGCCACTGATCTCGATGATCTCCATGCGATCACGGAGCGGCAGCGGGATTGGTTCAAGCTGGTTCGCCGTGGCAATGAAGATAACCTTACTGAGATCGAACGGCAATTCAAGGTAATGATCGCTAAATGCGTTGTTCTGCTCTGGATCGAGTACCTCTAACAATGCCGAGGTTGGATCGCCGCGGAAATCGATACCAATCTTGTCAACTTCATCAAGAATGTAGACCGGACTCCGCGATTTAGCCGTCTTCATGGCCTGGATGATCCGACCGGGCAACGCGCCGATATAGGTGCGGCGATGACCGCGGATCTCAGCCTCATCGCGCACGCCACCGAGGCTGGTACGGACAAATTTGCGGCCCAACGCACGGGCAATGCTGCGCCCCAGGCTGGTCTTACCTACACCGGGCGGGCCGACAAAGCAGAGGATGGGACCGCGCATCTTATTACCGGCCAGTTTAAGCACAGCCAGGTATTCAAGAATACGCTCTTTGACCTTTTCGAGGCCATAGTGATCTTCGTCGAGCACCTTTTTGGCCTCAGTAATGCTGATCTCTGGCAACTCCTCATCAGCCCAGGGCAGCGAGAGAATCCAGTCGAGGTAGGTCCGAATCACGCCTGCTTCAGGGCTGTGCATCCCCTGCTGGGACAGCCGCTTCAACTCGTGCAGCGCCTGATTCTTCACATACTCTGGAGCGTTCATCTCGTGAATCCTGCGCCGCAGCTCGTCAATCGGATCATCGCCATCTTCATCTTCACCCAACTCACGGCGAATAACCCGCAACTGCTCGCGCAGGAAATACTCACGCTGACTCTGGTCGAGTACCTCGCGGGTATCCTGCTGAATCTTGACGCGCAGCTTCAGCAGCTCCAACTGTCGTGCCAGCACCAGGTAAGCCTTGCGCAGGCGCTCGACCGGATCAAGCGTATTGAGGATCTCAAGCCGGTCCTTGAAATCGAATGCCGGCCCCCAGGTCACAATATCGGCCAGATGACCGGCGCGATCAATGCGATGCACAAACTGCACCGCCTCCTGGGGCACCTCACCGAGATGCTCGACGAATTCATCAACCTGCTGCTTCACCGTCTCCATCAGGGCTTCGACCTCGATCCCCCCGACCGGTGGATCAAAGATTGGTCGGCAACGCACCCGATAGAAGGGTGTAATCTGGATCGCTTCGATAATCTGTGCCCGCTGCTGGCCTTCAAGGATTACACGGGCTGTGCCATCGGGCAACTTGGCAAACTCCTGCAACTGCGCAATAACCCCAATCGGCGGTAGATTCTGCGGCTGGTTGCTCTTGTATCCTTCGAGCTGATTCTCGCGCACAAAGATCAACAAAACATCACGATCTTCTTCCCACGCTCGCTCCATCGCACGGTACGACTTCCCCTGCGGTACCTGGAGCGGGATGGTCATATGGGGCATGATGACCATTTCGCCGAGCACCACCATCGGGAGACGGCGTTCTGGCTCTTCGTGCAGGTCATCCTGCTCTTCAGGCAGATCGTCAAAGAGAGACATTGGTTCATTCATAGTAGTTTTATCTCCTACGTTCTATGAGGAACGTTACTCACACTATTTACACAGCAGCCGTTGCCGGTATTGGCTGCAAAAATTGTCGTTCGTACAACCGGGCATAGACACCATCACGGGCAAGCAGCTCGTGATGAGTACCAATTTCAACCAGCTCACCCGCTACGATCACCGCAATGCGATCAGCGCGCTGCACTGTGCTCAGGCGATGGGCAATGACGATACTGGTACGTCCGGCCATGAGCCGTTCCAGGGCCTCTTGCACCAACCGCTCGCTCTCGCTGTCGAGCGAACTGGTGGCCTCGTCCAAAATCAGGATGCGCGGATTTTTCAGAATCGCCCGGGCAATGGCAATCCGCTGGCGCTGACCGCCACTCAAGCGCACCCCACGCTCGCCGACCGGTGTATCGTACCCATCTGGCAATTGACAGATGAACTCGTGCGCATTCGCCATCCGGGCAGCCGCTTCAATCTCTTCATCAGTGGCTTCGAGACGGCCATAGCGGATGTTATCGCGAACACTGCCGCTGAAGAGTTGGGTTTCCTGCAACACGATTCCGATCTGATCCCGGAGCGACTGTATCTGGACCCGCCGCACATCATAACCATCGATGAGCACGCTACCGGCACTCACGTCGTAGAACCGTGGGATCAGGCTGGCAATCGTACTCTTGCCGGCACCGCTAGGCCCAACCAGGGCTACCATTTCCCCTGCTTCAATGGTGAGCGAAAAGTCGCGCAGGACTACCGGTGCAGGCGAGCCATTGCTGGTTGCCGATTGATAGGCAAACGACACCTCGCGGAACTCAATCCGCCCCTCGACAGGCGGTAAGGGAATGGCATCAGGCGCATCGGCCACCAATGGTTGCTGATCGAGCAGCTCGAAGACCCGGGTGGTTGCCCCAAGTGCCTCTTGCAACTGAGCAAACAGGCTTGCAAACACACCCATTGACCCGGCAGCCATCACTGCGTAGAACAGAAACGAGATCAGGCTGCCCGTCGTCAGCACACCGGTGCTCACCAGATAGCCGCCGATAGCCAGAATGCCGATCAACGCCATCCACACCGCCAGCGACATTGCCGGCTGAAAGATCGCGCGAATCCGGGCAAGCTTCAACGCTGTCGCAAAGGTTGCTTCGACCGCTGCCCGAAAACGGGTAATTTCGTAGTCCTCACGTCTGAACGAGCGAACGACCCGCACACCGGCAACCGTCTCTTCCAGAATGCTGGTTGCATCGGCCAGCCGGTCTTGCACGGCGGTCGAAATCTGGCGTAGCCAGCGACCGAAGAAAACCCCAATCAACACCAGCGTCGGCACCAGGATCAACGCCAGACCACTGAGCTGCCACGAGACAACGAGCATCAGAGCAACAGCCCCAACTAACTGAATGACACCTCCCAGTAGCGTTGGCAGACTATTGGTCACCGTTGTCTGGATAAGGGTCACGTCGTTGGTAATGCGCGACGTGATTTCACCTGTTCGACGCTGCTCGAAAAAGGCGAGATCGAGCTTTTGCAGATGTTCATACGCTGCAATGCGTAGATCGCTGACAACACGCTCACCAACGAAGCTTAGACAGTAGGTCTGAATAACACCGGTCAGAAGTTGCCCAATCATCACAATACCCAGAAGTTGGGCAATCTGGACGACCGGTAATGCCTGGTCGCCGGTTATCAGATTAACAACCTGACCAATCGCTAACGGAATTACCAGACCCAAACCGGCACTGATGACCATGGCGATCAGCGCTACTACGATCCAACCACGGTAAGGACGCAGATAGGAAAGTAGCCGGGACCAGCTTACATTACTGGCAGCTTGTGGTGGCGGTATCAATTGAAACGGTAACCGTAACAAAGTACGCTCCTTGAACGCAAGCAGGCGAACCTGCTTATCGTTCACCACGATAATGTCATCCTTTATGCCAATCGTCCTGTCTCACTCCGTTCGAGCACGCGCGACATCCCGGTTAATACCCCTTCCAGAAGTTCGAGCAAGCGTTCGGCATCAGCCGCCGGCAGATGTCCAAGTGCGGCATGGATTTGCTCGCGCCGGGCCTGACGAATCGCAGCAATCAAGGCTAGTCCCCGCGGCGTGACCTGCACCATCACCTGACGACGATCCCGCTCGTGCCGTGTGCGCTCTACCAACTGTTTATCAAGCAAACGATCAACTACACCGGTGAGCGCCGCTGCCGACTGCTGCGTCGCTTCGGCCAGATCTGACATCTTGCACTCGCCGTTCGTTTGCGCCAGATGAAGCAGGGTGTAGAACTGGGTCAATGTCAGGTTAAACCGCTCATCATCGAGCAACTGCACAAACTGGCGCTGCGCCAGCCAGCTTATGCGTAAAATCATTTGCTCGATGGCATCGAGGGTTGACGGGTTATTCGTGGCATTGGCCAGTTCTGATTCGGTCATGCGTTACCCTATTCCTAGCGCGTGTAGATATTTAACAATGTTAAGTATATCAGAAGCAAGCATCCTTGTAAAGAGGATCACGACCTTTGGGGGCGATATGAGTCAGCGCAATGTCTACGACAAATACATCACTGCCCGGTACCAGATATGGCGTAGGGGCGGGTTGGCACCTGGGGCGGGTTTGGCACCCGCCCCTACTGGTTCACGGATTGTCAGACCCGTTGCGCACAACACAACCGCACGTTATCGTCATCACCAGCAGTGACACCACTCCACCACGCACCTGCGCGTGAGCACGGTCGGGGCGGCAGTATGAGGGTAAGGGCGTTCAAGACGTCTCTAAACTCTATCCCCCTCATACGCTCTTATATCATCTTGAGTGATCCAGTGCATCACTGTCCGGCACCGGATATGGCGTAGGGACGGGTTCGGAACCCACCCCTACAATCCGTCACCTCCGCAACGATCTGTCTATACAGATCAATGGTACGACCCTGATGGACGTGGGGTGATCGAATAAACAGTGTCATCCCCGTACTGGAGGACTATCAGGAGTGACACCGACGAGCCGCAGGTAGGTGGTCGCAATATGAGAGTAAGGTGTTGGCATCGTAGCGGATTTTCTATGCTATCAGATATGCCGGAAACCAGGGTGATACGCACCCGGCATAGAGCACGCCAGACGTGGCAGCGTGGCTGTCGAACTCCAAACGACACGACACAGACAATCCTGAGCGAGAACTACACCCACGAAGGGACTAGAACCTATTTCAAAAAACACCTACTAGAAGTTATATCATTCATTACTGACCGATCCCATAATTGTGACGAGCGCACCCAGCCTCCCCGTAACCAGCAGGGTCACCAGCGTGACACGTGCCGGATCGTGAACACGGCTGCTGCGGGAGCATGGCAGCCATACTCCAAACTCTGCAACACGCGCATGACGAGCGGGCAAGGCAACCAATCCAACGCGTGATTGGACTATATGCTGTCATTGACGATTGGCAAGCGTTTATGCGTCTGTGCGACAGTCTGGATGCACCACAGCACAGCTTTTACGAAATAAGTTCTAAAATTATGCTTTTCCTACCTTCTCTCTCCTACCTCCTATCTACTATCTTCTCTCTCCTATCTCCTCAACCAACTACCGACACGCTACCAGGCACACTACTTCACGTTGCAGGAGTGGCACCCAGACTGTCGGATTGAGATCGAGGCGCTGCGCTCCCGGTGCGCCCCACAATGCCGAACCTCGCACAGTCATGCCGTTGACGCGGAAGGTTACCTGCCGACCGGCCATCCCACACCCTTCGCTGCCGGGTTGGGCCGCAGCCACGTCGATGACGTAGGCAACTTGATTGTTTACTAATCGCGTTTGGGCGCTGCCACAGACGACACCATTGATCAATGCTTCTACGGTCTGACCGGGGGCAAACGTTGTCGTACCCAATGGTGCAATATAGCCGTAGTAGGTTGTTGGCGGCTGCGGCAGTGCCGATTGCAGGGTGGCACCACCTGTCAATGAAGCGGTTCCGGTTGCCCCATCATCAGTCACAAAAACCCAATAGCCGCGACCGTAGGTCAGGCTGGTGAGTGTGTTCACCAGAGTATCAAAGGCAGGGGCAACCGTTGGGTCGTACCGACGCCAGCTATTGGTCACTTCGTCATAACCGTATACAATGCGATAATGACGACTATCGACGTGAAGACGACTGAACGCAACCGGCACACTTTCACCCGACCACGGATAAGCCAGCAGGTTCCAGCCGGCTGCCGGGCGCAGCGTTGTTAATAAGGTGTACAGTCCTGCCCCGGCCGCATCACCGGCCAGCTCGCGCCGTTCGAGATCGCGCCGATAGACAACAATTTCACGCCATGCCTGGCTGGTTGGATCATATTTGAACATACTCAACCCACCGGCCGTTCCGGGTGGCAAACTGATTTCGTCGTAGCTCAAATTGATCGAGAAGCCGGTCAGGTCTGTTGCAGTTACGCCATTCAGCCAGTAGCCCGATCCGACCTGCTCGCTCCACGGCGGTGGTGTAGCCGGTGCACGAGTAGCCGCTTGAAATGAGAGCAGATCACCCGGTCCAAAGACACCATCAAGGTCGTATATCATCGCCTGGCCATCGAGTGACGCCGGAGCATCGTTTGGACAGGTTTGCCGCCGTGGATTGCACGGTCGTCGTTGCTGAGGGACTGGTGATTGATCGGCAGCCAGACGCGGGGTATCCGCTGGATAGAAGTAGAGATTGACATCGGTGATGGCCTCGCGCCGTGGTGCCGTCTCATCAACCCACAGGTGGAGCAGCGCCTGCTCGAAAAATGTCGGGGCAGTTATCTCAGCCTGTGCTACTCCAGCGCTAGCAGTTAGAGTGACGGTAGCCGATGACGGCGCATCAAGTGGGAACAGGCGAGCACGTAAGGGAGCAGTAATACCCTCTGCACGCACGATCACCCGAATCCGTTGACCATCAATCGGTTCGATCCGGATGTCTGGTTGCCAGTCAGATCGCTCGGTAACAGTTAGCGCTGTCTGACCACTCACCAGCGCTTCGACGCAGCCGAACCGCCGTACCGCCAGCTCAAACAGGCAGAGACGATCACCCGCTCGCGCACCGCGTGCTTCGAGCTGATCGCGCACCGGAGCACCGAGATCGATCAGTCGATCAATTGTCCCATTGCCATCATCATCGGTAAAGAGGATACCACGTGCGCTGCGGTCAGGTTGAAGGCGGATTGTACCTTCGTCAGTTTCCTGCAGCAGACTGAACGTAGACTGGCGGAGTGTGCGCGGCGAACCCGCTAGTGGCATTTCAATCACTTCGGTGAGCTGCGCCGGCAGCGTGTTAGGGCCGGTTATCTCATTGAAGGTTGTCGGACGATGTGCGGCTAACGCCGGGTAAAAGGCAACAATTGTCTCCCAATCAGCACGGCCATTTTCAAGCTGCGAAAGCGTTTGTTGACAATTGGTCGTCCACCCGGCAAGCGGATGAAATTCCGATTGTTCTTCACGGTAGGGATTATTCATTGCGCCTGGACAGCTCTCAACCCCAACCAGCACGCGCCGACCGTCAACCTCGCTAAAACCGATATAGTTGTCAGACAGGAAGAGTAAATAGTGTCCCAATTCATGCGCCAATGCCCGTGGCCAGTCCTCACCCACAGCACCGCGACTGGCACCGTACTGATTCCAGGTTGCCCCAATGCGAACCCGTCCCGGATAAAAGACCACCTCTTCTCCCAGAGCATTGGTAGTAATTGTGGTCTGTTGAACAATGCCACCTCGATCCGAGTTCGGCCGCAAGCGATTCGTCGCGTAGATCCGCACATCGGCCAGATTCCAGCGTTCACGGTTGTGAAAGATTCTGACCCGCCCCAGCGCGACCTGGCCATTTGTCCAATCGTAGAGCAGCTCCGAGGCACGACGGAGATCGGTGCGTAATTGGGCCATGTAACCGGTATCATTGCGCGCATCCCACTCAAGCGAGACATCGATATCGAAGAGGAGAAGAGGGTTATCAGGGCTGACATTGACCGCATTGACACCCGCATCGCTGAGGGTGGTCAGTGTTGGCGGGTCGCCAGGAACGATATTGGTGTAGTAGAGCGGACTATCGTTGACCAGAAGGCGAAGACTCCAGGCGGTGAGTGTACCGCCATCGAAGGGAAAGTTATCGGCAATAACCAGTCGCCAGTCACCGGTAATCGGCTCACCACGCAGTTCGTCTAGTGGGTCAATGGCCTGAAACTGTGCGCCTCCAGTAGGCGGACAATTATTGCCGGCGATGGTATCGCTGACCGCAATCGCAAAACCATTATTGTCACCACAAGATCCATCAACCAGACGCACGACTGTTCCTGAAGGACTGATCAGGGTCATTGAGAGATCGCTAAAATAGGTGTGCGTGCCTGTAATAATGACCGAGTCAATGAACTGAATAATCCCGGTCTGCGTAATCGACAGGGTTGCTGTGATCAGATCGGTGCGATCAGAGGCAATTGGAATTGGAGCATGGGTACTGGTATAGGAGACCAACTCACCAATAGGCTGCAGAACAGCCACATCGTCACCCGCATTCACCAACCCGGTCAACGTAGCATTGCCACTCGCATCAGCTCGTAATGGCCGATCATCAACAAGAACGGGTTCGGCCAGTGCAGTACTACCGGCGGGCTGGCGGAAGAAGAGAGCACCGTGGGCCGGCGCCCCACCAGCCCCGGTAACCACTGTCTGCACTGCCCCACTGAGCTGATTGCGATAGACGCGGGCCGGCGCATTCAACCGAACGACCACCAGGTCAGGAGTACTTGACCCCGCCATCTGCCCCCACGCCAGTCGGCTACGATTCGTTGCCCGATTCGCAAGCGTGGAGACCAGGGTAAAACCACCACTGCCATTATTCCGCAGCAGATGTTCACCGATGGGTAGCGTCTGTATTACATCACTTCGTGGTTCACTACTGAGTGCAACATCGATGAAACCATCACCATCGTAATCAGTTGCAACAGCAGCAACCGCATTGATCCGCTGACTCGTCACCCATGACAAAGCCAGTGTCAGCGGCATATCTGACTGATGAAGATAGAGGCGCACATTTTCACGCACGCCGGCGATGAACAGATCGGGTTTACTGTTGTTGTCAAAATCGCCGGTAATGACGGCACGGGTGTTCGTATTCACTATATCATCGACCCAAATTGGGGCCGAACCGAAGAAGGGCGCGGCTGATACGCCGCCAAAGATGTGAGTTGGCCCACCTCGTAAACCAACCACTAAATCGGGTATATTGTCACTATCCATATCGGCCAGGGCCATGCTGACGGTGGTGAACCCTGCCGGAACAGCTTCCTGCAACGTATTCGGCACACCGGCCAGGATTTGATCGTCGAGGTAGTAATAAATAGAACCCGCTTCGGTACCAATCAGCAGGTCTGGATCGTTATCACCGTCGAGATACCCCCACAGGATCGTCTGTGAGAACAGGTTTGGGGTGGTAAATTGCACATTGACCGCCACCCCACTGGAAACCAAATCTACCCGATATACGAATAGAGGGTCATCGTAATTCGCTTCTGCTAACAGAATCGTCCCACTGTCAGTGACAGCCCAGGCCAGATCAACGGTTTCATTAGCATTCGGCGACGTCCAGATCGGTGTTAGAATAAGTTGACCTGTGCTGTCCAATCCGTCGTTGCGCCAGATCTGAGTCGGTAAGTTGCGCCGACCAACGGCCAGATCATCATCACCATCGCTATCAATATCGAATGCAGCAACACTCGTATACTCATCACTGGCCGCTGATTGCCAGATCTGTTGGAGTGGTCCGGTTTCGGTTTGAGCACGAACCGGTAGCGGCGTGTTACCGACAATACCGGCAATGAGCAACAGGCATAGCATTATATACGCTCGTGACATAGGCCCCCCTATGGTTTTGTGGTGGCGACTGCCGATTGCGGTAACACGTATGTTGCTGCAAAGAACGACAGTCGGTTCGATCATCACTGACCAATCACGATGTCAGCACAGTGCATACCCGGCAGAAACAACAGCAGATAAACGTGAATGCCCAGATCAGATAACGGTCATTGACAAAGCGAAGCGTCTTCGCGCGCAAGCTGGTAACGTACACACTCATCGGCAGTGGGACGACGACTACGCATTACAGCCAGATCAAGCGCTGTATCCAGATTGAGCGGTAACCGAATAACACTCCCATTCGCACTGACGGCGACCAGTTCACGCGGGCCGCTAAACCCGATTGCCACCGGCAAGCCATCAACCCCCATGCGCATCTGCTCAATCCCATCGGCAAACTGCCAGATTTTCACTGTTTGATCAAAGCCTGCGGTTGCAATCAGTGTACCACTGGGGTCAAATGCAAAATCGGCAATTCCTCCGCGATGAGACGCCGGAAAATCGCGCTGATTCAACGTGGCACTGTCACGCACGAGGATGATTCCCTCATTCGACTCACTAACCACAACTGTGCCCTGCGGATTAAAGCGAACCTGGCCATTAGCCCGCTCATCGACAGTCTTAACCAGTGTCTGGGCAGTCCGATAGTTCCACACCATCACTAGCCCATCACGGGTAACAATCGCCAGCAGGGGTTGGGTTGGATGTAGAGCAGCGCCGGTGATCACCGTCTCAAAGCGATCGCTCAGATCGAGCATTGTCAGCGGACGGGTTACCGACTGTTGCCACTGCCAGAGCAATGCCTGCGTCCGGCTGCTGGTTAACAAGAGGCTGCCATCGGCACTAAAAGCCACATTGCGCACGCGCGCCCGGTGTTCAATGACGGCTTGCAGGCGACCAGACGCAACGTCCCAGACACTCACCTGTGCATCAGCACCGGCAGCAGCCAGCCAGCGCCCATCGGGACTAAACGCCAGCATCTCGATAGCTGCGGTATGATGAAGGAGTGGACGAGCCGGGGTGTTGGGACGTGTGAAGAGGGCGATCCGACCATTCTCACCGCCTACGGCTACCCATCCACGTTGAGGGTCGGCGGCCAGTGCAGTTGGGGCAAACCACTGAAGATCACTAACATCCCAAAAACGCACCGTCCCATCGAATGATGCCGTCACCACCTCCTGCCCACCGGGCAGCCAGCGGGTCTGGCTGATCTGGTCGGTATGACCACGGAGAACGGTGATAATCTTGCCGTTACTTAAACTGATCACATACTCGTTGCCATCGTTGGCCGCAACCAGGGCCAGAAAACCATCCGGGCTGAGGTTGAGATCGTTCAGGGGCGTGCCGAAGGTCGTTAATACCGTGCTATCCTCACCATTCGTCTCGATCAGCCGTGTCTCTTCAATGAGGGCCAGCGTACCTGCCGGTGTGTACGCCAGCGCCGCAATCGGTTGCCCACTGAGTACTGCGCGTCCAACCAGTTCTCCATCGCGCATGCGCCAGATCAGCACCTGCCCCTCTTGACTGGCAGCAGCGATCCGCACACCAGCCGGATCGATAGTCAGGCTACGCAGTGGAACACCTTCGATTCCGCCCATCACGATCTGCCGCCTGGTTGCTAAGTCCCACCGTCGTAACCAGCCATCGTAGCCCGTCGTGTAGAGCGTCTGCCCATCAGGACTGAATGCCACCGCGAGGAACCGCACTGCCAGCGGATCATCCGGTGGGATACTCTGGGTAGCCAGCGGATGCCACAACCGCTCTGGCTGATCAGGACTGAGCGTATTCCAAATCAGAATGGTGCCATCCCAGGTGACCGCAGCGAGTTTCGCGCCGTCGGGGCTAAAGGCGATGGCCGAGACATTGATTGCGAAGGTCGCTAAACGTTGCATCTGACCGGTAGACCGTTCCACCAGAACAACCTCAGCCAGATCATCAGCAGGCGACACCGCTGCCGCCCACCAGCGCTCATTCTGACTGACTGCCAGCGCGGTCACCGGTGCGCCCAGATCAAACGTTGCTCGCACCCGTGAGGTAGCCAGTGCGCGGTAGAGCATTGCCATTGCGCCGAGATCAACCGGCTCTTCACGTTCTCGTTGTATCAAAACTGCCTGCCGGGCCAGCAACAATGACAGTTGTGGATCAACGGACAGGTTCACAGCCGCCTCTGCCGTCAATTCACGGATACGAGCCAACCGCGAGAGTCGTTCAGCTTCCTGATAAGCAAAAAAAGCAGCGGCTGCTGCAATGAACATAACCACTGCCAGGATTGCCGATACAACTCCTAATTGTTTGATCAAACGCTCACGACGACGTTCAGTATCAATCTCAGCCTGCCGCGCCAGACAGGCAGCAAGAAACTCTTCATCAATCTGCTCGACCAGTTCAGGATGGGCCGCCACCCAATTTCTGGCTGCCACCAGATCATCATCGTGGAGCAACAGACTTTCTGGACGGTCAGTTGCTGCCCACAGCGCAGCCTGACGTTGAAACGGACTCAACTGCTCACGCCAGGCCGCATTATTCTGGCGAACCGGTTCGATGAGCCGATCATGAGCCAGCTCATACCAGATAAAATTGCGTCGCTGCTCAGCCCGGATAAGATAGGCATCGATCAGGGGCAGCAATGCCTGATTGGGTAAACCGGCGGTTGTACCTTCGCCGCGCAAGACCTGATTGCGAATGCCGGTTGCAGTGATGAGCTGTTGATCAAACCAATCACGAATCACCCGCTCGCGCACACCACTGGTTGCCGCTGCCGCCGCTACTCGTTCGGCATAGTAATCGGCCAGGGCAGCATCAACTGACCCCACCGTGCGTAGTGCAGCGGCATTGATAACAGCTCCTGTCGGCGCACCATCGGGAAACAGGCGTTGCCAGAGTCGATAACAGACCACCTGTAACTGCACCGGTTCCACCGTACTCCCCAGCATCGTGCCAATCTGGTCGGAGACAAGTTGAACGCGCGACCGGCGCAAATCATCAACCAGTGTTTGAGCAGCCACCTGATCGAATTCAACCCCCAACGCCAGGGCCGGCTGACGAATGGCAGCCAGTGCCGCTTCCGGGCCAAGCAGATCGAGCCGGAAGGTTGTGCGAAACCGCGACGGCAGCAAGTAGGCATATTCCATTAACGGTGCCAGGTAGTCTTCGCGGATTGCGAAGAGCGCCCACACATTCCGGTGCTTGCGCAACAGATCACCAATTGTCTGGCAAAATGCTACCTTCGCTGCCCGATCAAGCGGATCGACGGTGAGCAGTTCTTCAAATTGATCGAAAATGATGACGGTATCGTCCATCTCCGATTGATCGGACGGCACGATCAGATCGGCCAGCGACCGGTCGATAGCTTCGTCGCCACCAATTGAGAGTGCAGCAGCCGCCAGATAGCGATTAACACCGGGGGGTATATCGTCCGGCAATGCCAGACCAACCCGTACAATCGGCAGGACCCGAAACTGACGTGCTTCCAGTGCTGGAATCAGTGCAGCCTGGATCAGCGAACTCTTGCCGGCACCTGACGGTGAATAGAGCAAGACAATTCGTTCAGCGACAAGCAGGCTGGTCAGGTCACGCACCTCGCGATCGCGACCGTACAACCGATGTTCGCGGGTAAAAGCCCGTGGCCCAAGATAGGGGTTTTGCTGTAACATATCCTAGAACCCACGCCGACGACGAGGTCGGTCACTCTCAACAAGGTGCAGGGCCAGCGCTGTACAGAAATCGCGTGGACTACCCCAGAAAATACTGATCGCTGCGGTATCTTGAAAATAGGCTTCCAGATAACGAATCGCCCGATCAGGCTGCAAGACCTGATCTTCGCGTGGCAAAAGCTGTCCGGCGATTTGCACGTAGCGCCGTCGCCGCGATCCACCGCGTAATGGTTTAATCAAACTATGAAACAGGGTACGAAAGCCTATATCCTCTAGCTCAAAGCCCAAGAAGAGGAGTGCGCTATCGGCCAGCGCATCACGGACAATCGCAGGGATGCGCTCGCGTTCTGCCGAAATGTTGATGAGAAAATCGAAGTAATCATCTTCGGTTAACACCAGCGTTTCGAGCTGATCAAAATTACCAAACAAATGAAAGACCAGCGGGCGTTCGGCTGATGGCCGATAATCCGGCTCGCGCTCGAAGATTGACGGCAAGTGATCCAGGTCTTCGTTCCAACGACACAGTTCGATAACCGGCTGCTTGCCGGCTTCGATCAACGCATCACTCAGCATATTCGAGGCATTGGCCGTGATGTACACAGGCAACGGTTGTGCCGCCAGCACACGGTACGGATCGTGCGGATCGCGTTCCCGCTCGTGGCGACCGATCAGGCTATACATCTGCTGAAGATCGAGCTGAGCGAGATCGGGCAGCGTGTCGCCATACGTATCAAGTAACAACTGGCGCAATGTTTCAACCAACGAGCGGCGGGGGAAGCGGTAGTCGTGTTTGATCGAGAGAAATTGCGCGACATACGCCAACTGCTCGCCTTCGTAGCTCTCCATTGGATAGCGATACCGTTCAGCCCACATGCGGGCAATGGCCCGACTGGTACCCAAACGGGTCTCGGCCAGTTCCGGGCCGATAATCGGCGTACACAGCCCATCGGCCATATAACTGGCGAGAGCTTCGATCTTCTCTGCCGTTTCATGTTCATCGGCAAAACCGGGCACATACCAGATACGACCGCTCTTCAAGCGCGAGTAGAGAGCCGGCATCCAAAAATCAGGGAGATCACGGACAGTGCCCCTGGCTACAGCCATCGCCGCATCGATCATCCCGTGATGCTGCAATTCCTGGCAGAATGCCGGTATAAAACGCTCGATTAAACGCATCGAGACATTGCCCTGCATCGCGACCACCGCAGGTACACCGGCTTCGGCCAGACGCGGCCCAATTGCTGCCAGCGCACCATTGTCGGTCGTCATGCCACCACCACTTTGACAGGCAATCAGCATCACCAGGCGCGGACGTTCGGCAAGTTCGCGCAACCGCTGACAGAACGACGAACCATCAACCCGATCAAAGGTATTGTCCGGTTTCACCAGCCAGAGGTACGTATTTCCCTCGACAAAACTTCCGTGTGCCACGACGTAGAGCACATCAAACGGCTGCCCTTTACGAGCAGAAGTGCGTAGGGTAGAGATGATCTGTTCAAGTGTTGCAGCACCGGGTTCAACCAATTCAACAATGTCAAAATGGGCAAAGCCGGCACGTGCCCGAGCGAGTTCACCCGCAACGTCAACCGGTGCCAGACCAAAGCGCTCGATGCCATGGGGATTAGCAATGGCGATCAATACCCGCAGCGCATTGCGCGAACGAGCACGAATCGGCTGCACATCGTTGCTGGTCAGGTAACGCGAAAAATAGACCTCTTCCCCCATCAGCAACGGCTCACCATCAGGCATACAGAGCGTTTCCCACCGCAACGCATGGAGTTCGGCAGCGCTTGGCGCGATGAAGAGGCGAAAACGGATGGGGAGCGGACGCCGGCCACGGCGCGCAATTGCACGGGCGGCCTGAAATTGAGCAAGTAGATCGGGATCGCTCAACAGCATTGTGCCCAACGCAGTGCCGTATGCCACCGGGTCGGTATTTAGTTCACGCAGACGGTTGAAATCAAACTGGATTGGACGATCAACATTGCCCCGTTCAATGCGTACATCAGCATCACTGTCAGGATCAGCGTATGAGAGTGTCACCGCGTAGCCTGCATTGCCAATGCTCCGCAGACTGAATTCGAGGTCAATGATCTCGTCCATGAGGAATAGATTTCTGTCCAGGAAAGGGAAACTACCTGGCTATCAGTATAGCAGGTAGTTTCCCCTCCTGCAAGGATTTAGGGCGCTGCAATTGGCCAGTGTGCCCAGGCAACGAAAAGATCACCGTGTGGACGAGCGCCGACGTAACCACCATTGATCGCAGCAGCTCCGTTACTAAGGCCATAGGCATTGGCAACCAGCTCGGCGCAAATGGCCAGACCGAAGCCATGACCTTCCTGACCACCGCTGCTAAATGTGAAACCGCCGCGGAAGAGATCACTCCATTGCTGCCCGAAGCGCTGCACGAGGGCTGAATGCTGCACAGGATCAATGCGATTGGCAACCACTAGCCGCAACGATGGCGACTCGCACTCTAAAATGGGAAAGATGCCAATCATCACCCGCTGATCGGCACTATGGCGTGTCGCATTGTTCACAAGATTGTACAGCACCCGATCAAGTGCAGAGAACTCAACACAGCGGTCGGCTACCACCCCATTGTAGCGGGCATCAACGATCACACTCGCCGTCCCATCAGGCAGGCGATAGTCTGCCTGTTGCCACTTCTCAAGCAACAGATCAACCCCGTGCTCACGTAATTCGATGTCACGAGCAGTGCGTACCGGGTCGAGGTCGGGAAGGCAATTGCGCATAATCTTGAGGTGATCACGTGTTAAGAGGTAGATACGCTCGGTATCAACTGGCTGGTGTTGCGCCAGTTCGAGCAATTGCAACTGCAATACAAGTGCCTGCAACGATCCACCACGCACATCGTGGATAACCTGGCTCAATGTTGAGTCGCGTTGTTCAAGCGAAATATTGCGCAATTCGTTGAGCAAATCGTGCCAGCCGGTTTCGCCAAGCAAATGAAGCAAATGACTGTGATCAACGTGGCGCTTCTGAACAAAACTGCTGTAAATCCTCAGCAAGGTGTCGTATAAACGTCGTACCAGGTCTTGCAGCGACGGCGGTAGTTCAGAAATACTCAGGCTACTACTACTGCGGACAAATGGATCACGACGGAGAAAAGGCAAATTGCACGGCGCAAGTGCTTTGACGGTATCATCACTGAGGGGAAATGCGCCAGCCATGATTGAAACCCTTCCAAATCAGATCAATCAATATTCCATATAGTTAAACGTCATTGTACTCGATTTTACTAACGATGTTGACGAAGATTTATCAGGCACAGCTACTCACGCAGAAATGCAGCACAGGCTTCGGGAATGCTGGGGTTGATAAAGATGCCGCTGCCCAGCTCAAAGCCGGCCATATACGAAAGGCGGGGAACAATTGCCAGGTACCAGTGAAAGTAGCCGTTCTCTGCTTCTTTGGCCGGAGTTGAGCGCAATACCAGATTAAAATCGGGATCGTTGAGCCGATAGTAGAGGCGATGAAACACCTCACGGACAACATCAGCCAGACCATCAAGCTCCGCCTCGGCAATGTGAAAAAAGCTGGCACGATGTTTTCGCGGCAAGACCCAGATATGAAATGGTGACGAAGCAGCGTAGAGAACAAAAGCCACAAAATCATCATTGGCGTAGACGATCCGTTCCCGCTGCGCCAGTTCGTCGGCCAGCATTGTACAGAAGACACACTGTCCGGTATCGTCGAAGAAACGACGTGCCTCTTCGATCCGGTGGCGCACATCAGCAGGCACAACCGGAACGGCCATGAGCTGGCTGTGCGGATGTGGCAACGAGGCCCCAGCCCGTTCACCGTGGTTTTTGAAGATCACCACCTGCTCAATCCGGGGATCACTGCTCATCGCCAGTCCCCGGCTAAGATAGGTTGCCAGCACCAGCCGCACCTCAGCATGGGTCATCAGACCAAGCGTGGTATTGTGGTGTGGATGCTCGACCAATACCTCGTGGTAACCATAACCACTTATGTTACGCCGTACACCCTCGAAGTGACGTACAAGCGGCCTATCACCGTGCAGCGCCGGATACTTGTTGCGAACAATCCGCACCTGCCAAGGCCCGGTGATCGGATAGCGATCAACTTCGAGGTCGAGTTCTTCATTGCCTACACAGAAGGGGCATTGAGGATCGTGCTGAGGTCGCTCGGCGGTCAACAGTTGCTGACGATGTTCGGTAAACGAATTTGGACGACGGGCACGTTCGCTGGCAATGATAACCCATTCACGAGTAGCGATATTTTGCCGTAATTCGGACATGAACCTGCTCCACAGCGGACAAAGACCGCAGCGCCGCGTTATGCTCTGTATTGTAGCCGTGATGGGCAGGTTCGGCAAGTGGATATCTGTCGATGGATGTTATCAGGTACGTGGAGAGCACTTCTTTTCATCATCGTTCAACATCGACAATTTTCGCGTTTAACAAGAGAGCATGACGCTTTTAATCATTTATTCATCTGATAAATCACATTTCATTTTGTTCACATTACTTGACTTCCCGTGATTTGACTGAATAAAATAATGACAAGAGATAATATCGCAAACAAACTTCGCATTTCACGATCCTTAATTCACGATTTATCTCATCAACGTAGTCGGAGTAACGCTATCAGACACTATCTAAGCATTAAATCCATCGCAAAACATATTGTAAGCTGAGACACCATCAATACCGTATCTCTGCCAGTAGCGTCTACAGCAAGCAGTGCATTACCAGTTCTGTGGCGGAATCGTTTATACAGGCATTCTCCTCGTAAGGCAGGTATCGTGATGTATCGTTTGCCAGCATCCCTCGTTCTGTTTACCGGTGTGATCCTTTTCCTGGTAGCGACGTTCTCTATCGCTCAGGGACAACCGCAAAATCTGATCCAGGATGGTGGATTTGAGCAGGGGGCTATCAATTGGGCAGGATGCGGAAATGTCGGTCTGGTGGATGCGCAGGTTAGCGGTTCAGAATTCGTGTACGCCGGTCGTTATGCTGCTGCGTTAGGGATTGACGCCGACGGGAGCGGTTGTCCGCAGTTGCCCAATCTGACTACCCCTAAACAGATATTGCAACAACAATTGAGTATTCCGGCCAACGCACCAGCAGTGACTGTTTCCTTCTGGTACCGCGCTGCTGCCGGTACAGCAGTCGATATGTTCCTGGCACGTGGTCTCTACCAGTTCGATCCGAGTCTTGGTGGTGTGAAGCTTGGTTCATTTGCCACCGATCTCCCTCCCGGCTGGCAACTTTATCGCACTGTCCTGACTGGAGAGAACCTGGATCGGGTACGCGGCCAGACACTCTTCTTCTCCATTGTTATTCAGAGTGATGCTCCCACAGAAGAAACCGCCTATCTGCTCGTTGATGATGTCCGGGTGGTAGCCGCTGACCAGCGTACTCGTGCCTCACCGCTGCCGCCGGCCTTACGCGGCGATGGCAGTCGCCCACTGGCTGTGATTCGACGTGAAGGTGATAGCCGGTTCCTTTACCGGATGGATACCGATGGCGGAAACCGTACACTGCTCTACCGCGGTTTACTCAACAATGTGCGCAATCCGGTCTGGTCACCTGATGGGCAGCGGATTGCTGTGGTTGACTACAATACCTGGCCCTGGCCGGTGCCCGACCCTGATCCGCAAAATAACCTGCTGGCCTCAGCCATCACCGTTCTCAATGCAAATGGTGGTGGGGGACAACAGGTATTTCAAACGCAGAGCCAGAAGGGGTCGCGTTGTCCGTTTGTCGGCGTGCCAGGCCAAAGCGAGGTGCCATCTCAGATACTACGTGTGAATCATCTGGCCTGGTTGTCAGCCGATCAGCTTGTCTTCGACATCGTTGGTTTTAACCAGTTCTGCAATGGGCAGGTGACAGGTGGTGCGGCCAATATCCATGTCGCTCCGGCACGCCCAAATAACACCTTTCCCCCCACACTGGCCGCAGCAGCAGTAAGACCTACCGCCAATCGCAATGGCCGGGTCTTGTTTGAACATTTTGGCGGACGAACCAGCGGGATATGGGAAGTAGTCGCAACATCATCTTCACCGACGCCGGAACTGTTGCTAGCGGGCGGACGCGAAACCCAACCGGTCTGGTCACCTGATAGCAGACGCTTTGCCGTCGTGCGCGACACAGTGAGTCCATCGGCAGATGCGAGCGAACGGGTTACCGCTATTATGGTATATGATCGCGACAATCTCGCGTTGCCGCGTCAGGTGCTCTTTGCCGACCATGGTCGCTCCGTCAGATCGATAAGCTGGTCACCGAACGGTGCGTATCTCGCTTATACCCTCGAACAGGCAAACGGTCAGAGTGACATCTGGTGGCTGGAGATAGCCAGTGGCGCAACCGGCCCCATCACAACCGATGGCGTGAGCCTTGAAGCAAGCTGGCGACCGGTCAGTATCGCATCGGTCTACTTACCGATGGTAATCCGCTAACAACAACGTGTCAGATCACATCTCTATCAAATCACACACCTGTTTCAGCGGAGGAGCGGCACATTCGCAGCTCCTCCTTTTTATGATGTATAATCGAAGCAAGGAGCCGATACACCACCAGCTACCAGTGTGACAACATTACTATCAATAAATGAAAAGAGAAAGCAGTGAGAAGATTACCATTCTACATTGTTGATGTCTTCGCTGAACACAAATATACAGGAAACCAGCTTGCAGTATTTCGCGAAGCAGGAACGCTCTCCGATGATGAAATGCAACACATTGCCCAGGAGATGCATTTCTCGGAAACCACATTTATTGTATCAGACCGACCACGTAATGGTGGTTTTGATGTTAGAATTTTTACCCCTGCAGAAGAGATACCTTTTGCAGGCCATCCCACTCTAGGCACTGCGCATATTATCAATACATATATTCTTCAACGTACCACCGACCAGATCATTCTCAACTTAAAAGTGGGCCAAATCCCCGTGACATGTCAAACAGACGGGTATAGCTGGATGCAACAGATGAAACCGGTCTTTGGACACCAGCATGATCCGGAAATGATCGCCGGTATCCTTAATATAAACCCTTCCGAACTAGACGAACGATTTCCGATCCAGGAAGTTTCTACCGGTCTTCCCTTCTTTATTGTGCCATTAAAAACTATCACAGCCTTAAAGAAGGTGAAGATCAACAAAGACAAATATTTTTCTTTTATAGCAAACACCGCCGCGAAAGCTATTCTTGTCTTTTGTCCCGAGACTCACAATCCAGACAACCATATCAGTGTCAGGGTTTTTACCGACTATTATGGTGTCCCCGAAGATCCGGCAACAGGAAGTGCAAACGGATGCCTGGCTGGGTATCTGGTAAAGTATCGCTATTTTGGCAAAGATAGTATCAATATTCGCAGTGAGCAAGGCTACGAAATCAATCGACCTTCACTTTTACTACTGAGAGCAGAGCAACATGGCAATGATATTAATATCTTCGTTGGCGGGAAGAGTATTGTGGTCGCACAGGGCGAATTCATCTAACGTGACAAACTGGAATTTGATTGCTACCCATAACCGTATCACCAGAAACCTGATGGTCACGCAGTTTCGTGCTGCACTACATCCATACCGACGAAACCTGGAAGGTGATACGCTGGCATGAACTCACCAGATATTCGCTGGATACAAAGGTTCAAACATTTTACAAAAGCTCTATGGCAACTTGAACAGGCAATAGAACTATCTCGCACCAGAGCACTTTCGGAATTAGAAACCCTGGGACTCATCCAGGCTTTTGAATATACGCATGAACTGGCATGGAAAACTCTAAAGGATTTTCTCGAAGATAAGGGTGTGTACAATCTGTACGGTTCCAGAGACAGTACTCGCGAGGCTTTCAAGCGTGGTCTGATTGATGATGGCGAAGTCTGGATGGACATGATCAAGAGCCGCAATCTCTCTTCGCATACGTACAATCAGGAGATTGCCGATGCGATTGCCGGCAGAATCGTTGAACGCTATGTCACGGCCTTTCAGCAATTGTTGAACAGACTCAATATCATCGCTGAGGAAGAACGGGCATGAGATTTGGTCTTAAGGAAACAACGATCGAGCAGATTTGTACCGTGTTGTCGCATTATCCCCAGGTCGAAAAGGCTATTCTGTACGGATCACGCGCCAAAGGTAACTACAAGCCCGGCTCTGATATTGATCTGACCTTGACCGGCAATGAAGCATTGACCCTCGACGTGCTCTACCGAATTATCAATGACATCGACGATTTGCTGCTGCCCTATACCTTCGATCTCTCTATCCTGCACCAGATCAGCGATCCCGACGTGATTGAACACATCCAGCGGGTTGGGGTAGAACTTGTTGCAAAAAACAGCTACCAGAAGTTATCTCATTCTACCGACCGACTCCAGGATCGTGACAGGCACACCGCATCCGCGTAACCAGCCGGTTCAACGGCGTATCACGCACCGGATCGCAAGCACGGCCGGCGCGGCAGCATGGCTGCCGCACTCCAAACGACGCAACACGCGGGTGATAGACGAGCAAGGCAACCAATGCAGCGCGTGATGGCACTGGAGATGGTTATTAGAGCGCGACAGTACAGCTTTTTTATGAAATAAGTTCTAGTATTGTACGAGAAAGGAACGGCCAACACGCATCTCCAGCCCGACGAGCACTGAATTACACGGCATCATTATTGATTATCAAATACGGTACGCGACCGGTCGCACGGTGATCTGCGGGTGTCCGATCCATCCACGAGCAGTCATGATTATTATGTCAAGTCTAACAGGGTAGCAGTCATGGCCCACCAGCCAACGATAACCCTGATGCTGTGCCTGAACGATGTACCGCCGGACGCCAGCGCTGGTATGATAGGGGTCGTAGGGGCACGGCATGCCGTGCCCCTACGACTGCCACGACAACAGCAACATAATAGTGCATCGCTAGAGCCTGTTATGGACTTTTCGGTTCTGCTCGTATATCATGACGCTATGACACGAAAAGCGTATCCCAGTGATGTTTCCGATGAAGAGTGGGCGTTTGTTGCGCCCTATTTGACACTGATGGACGAAGCAGCGCCGCAGCGGAACTATTCCCTGCGCGACGTCTCCAACGGGCTGCGCTACCTTCTGCGTACCGGTGCGCCGTGGCGGATGCTGCCCAACGACGTACCGC
>Ga0101943_1000457_pt1 | contig 68426 bp, 69 predicted proteins | sample DewCreD2012metaG_5_FD_75244 | JGI IMG/M metagenome (GOLD analysis project Ga0101943, IMG submission 75244) | Hot spring sediment bacterial and archeal communities from British Columbia, Canada, to study Microbial Dark Matter (Phase II) - Dewar... ... | reverse complement strand
TCCGCTCCGGCACCCACACCACCACGTCGTTGCTGGTGTGGGCCGGCCCCACGAACAGCACCTCCAGCCTCAGATCGTCCGCCCACAGCGTCAGCCTCTCCTCGAACGTCACCAGGGGTGGGTCGACCTCCAGGTCGCCCCACTCCACCCCCTGCACCAGGGACGTGACCCCCAGGCCGACCTGGATGATGTGCTCGCGGCACTTCTCGTGGGCGATGATGGCCGCCCCCGGGAAGCGGTAATTGCCGAAGGTGTGGTCGCCGTGGTGGTGGGTGTTGACCAGGGCCCGCACCGGCGCCTGGCTCACTCGCCGGATGGCGTCGGCGAAGGCCTGGGTGCGGGAGGCGGTGGCACAGGCGTCGACGGCGATGACGCCCCGCTTACCGACGATGAAACCGGTATTGTTCAGGAACCAGCTCCAGTCGGGCTGGAGATAGGCATAGATGCCCGGGGAGACCTCCTCCAGGCGCGGGGCAGGCGCCTGGCCAGGGGCGGCGCTTTCTGGGCCCATGCTGACCTCCTGTGCGAGGGTATGTTCCCCCTGCCCCAGCCGCCTGGGCGGGCTGGGGCAGGGATGGCCCCATTATAGCCCAGGCCCTCGCCTCAGGGCCCGGGGAATTCGCGACCGGCCCGCCCGTTACTGCCCAGGGTCGCCGTCGCAGTTCGGGTCGGCAACGAAGACGCCTTGAGGGAGCCCCGTGTGCACGTGGGCGGTGTGCGACGGGTAGACGGCGATGAAGTCGAAGACGTGTTGGTTTTCCGTCGCCACCACGTTGATGTGGCAGTGGGGCCCTCCGCCGAATCCCCGTGCGTTCCTTCCCTCGCTGGCGCGTCCATTGCTCGGCTGGGTGCCCGCCAGGGCCGGGGTGGCAGCCGCCGCCAGCAGCAGGGCCAATACCGAGGCGAGCAGTAGCTTGCGCATGAAGTCACCCCCTCCGCGGGCTCTCTGGCCCTCGCACCGGTTACGTCCGGCGGCCGCCACCGGATCTCAGGCGCCCATATTGACGGCGCGCGCCCCGTCGCCCCATGGTAGCCATGGAAAGGTCGGCCATGCGCCCCGAGCAGCCGCGGCCGGAGCCACCGCTCCTAGCCATCTACGGCGCCCTGCTGGAGGCCTACGGCCCGCAGCATTGGTGGCCGGCCGAGTCGCCGTTCGAGGTCATGGTGGGCGCCATCCTGACCCAGGCGGCGGCGTGGACCAACGTGGAGCGCGCCATCGGCCAGCTCAAGGCGGCCGGGGCCATGTCCCCCCAGGCCATCCTCGCCCTTGCCGAGCACGACCTGGCGCGTCTGGTGCGCCCGGCAGGGTACTTCAACGCCAAGGCCCGCAAGCTGAAAGCCCTCTGCTCCCTCATCGTGGACCGGTTCGGGGGCGACGTGGACGCCATGCTGGCCCACGACCCGGAAGAGCTTCGGCGTCTCCTGCTGGCCACCTACGGCATCGGGCCCGAGACGGCCGATTCCATCCTCCTGTACGCCGCCGGCCGCCCCTACTTCGTGGTGGACGCCTACACGCGGCGGCTGTTCGCGCGGTTGCAGGTGCGGCCCCCGGGAGACACGTACGGCGAGTGGCAGGAGTTCTTCACGGCCCGCCTCCCCCGCGACGCTTCCCTCTACAACGAGTTTCACGCCCTCATAGTGCGGCACTGCAAGGAGAGGTGCCGGGTGCGGCCCCTGTGTCTATCCTGTCCGGTCCTGCCCCTGTGTCCCACCGGCCAAGGAACAGTCTCCACTTGACGCGTAACGAGGGACACCCCCTGTGGGTCACTTCGGGCGGGTCCAACCTCCCTCCCCATTGGGCCCGGACGGGGCAGCCAGCGGCGGCCTGCCCCGTCCGCTTTTTGAGGTCGGCTGCCTGCGGTGGCGGGGCTCTGCCTGACCGCTGATGCGGCCAGGGTGGGATAATGGACGCAGCATGGAAGCGGCCATCCTCGGCCTGGAGAAGTCGGGCAAGAGCACCCTTTTGCGCGCCCTGGCCGGGCCGCGCACCGGTGCCCACGGCCAGGAACGGGTCTCCTCCCTCCACCTGCCCGACCCGCGTCTGGACGCCCTCGCCCGCCTCTTTCGGCCCCAGAAGGTGACCTATCCCGAGCTGGTGCTCCACGACTTGCCACCCTGGCCCCTGCAGGGCCGCACACCCGGCGGGGAGGTATCCGAAGCCCTCGCCCGCGCCGATGCCCTCCTCCTCGTCCTGCGCGCCTTCTCTAGGGACGACGTGCCCCATCCCCTGGGCCGGGTCGATCCCGAGGCCGACTACCGCACCATATCCCTGGAGCTCGCCTACCACGACCTCGCCGTGCTGGAGCGACGCCTCGAACGTCTGGAGAAGGTGGCCCGCACCGGCCCGCCGGCCGAGCGGGAAGCGGCCCACCGCGAAGCGGCAGCGCTGGCCCGCGCCAGGCAGTCGCTGGAGGCCGAACGGCCGCTGCGGGAGGAGGAGCTGTCGGCCGAGGAGCGCAAGGCCCTGTCCCCCTACGGACTCCTCACCCTGAAGCCCTTGCTGGCGGTCCTGAACGTGGACGAGGGAAGCGCGGCCCGCGCCCCGGCCCTGGCCGAGGGCTTCCAGGAGCGCTACGGAGGACGGCGCACCGCCTTTGCCGCGCTCTGCGCCCAGGCCGAGGCCGAGCTGCGGGAGCTGCCGCCGGAGGAGGCGGCGACCTTTCGCTCCGAGCTGGGACTGCCCGATGACCCCGTGCCGGACCTGATGCGCCGCCTGCTGACGGTGACGGGCCTGGTCACCTTCTACACCGTGGTCGGGCACGAGTGCCGCGCCTGGCTACTGCCCGAGGGGGCCACCGCTGTCGACGCCGCGGGCAGGGTCCACTCCGACATGGCCCGCGGCTTCATCCGCGCCGAGGTCGTTCCCTGGGACGCCCTGCTGGCTGCTGGCTCGCTGGCGGAGGCCAAGTCCCGCGGCCTGGTGCGCAGCGAAGGCAAAGGCTACCGCGTCCGCGACGGCGACGTCCTGCACATCCTTTTCCACACCTAGCGCTGCAACTCGGTTATCCACCGCGGCTGCCCCGCCCCTGCCACCGCATCGTAGTACGGGATGTAAGGCTTCAGGTCGAGCACCGGCGTGCCGTCAATGGCGTCCAGCCCCAGGACGCGCAGCACGTTCGCCCGCACCGATAGAAGCCTGACCACCGTCAGGCCCAGCGGATTGGGCCGCAACTGGGTGCGGGTGGCGAACAACCCCTGTAAGGGCAGGTCCTGCCGGTCGCGGGGATGCAGTTGCAGCCGCGTCCCCCGCAGGTGGGGCGGTATGCGGTGCAGCCAGAAAAGGACGTAGATGTGCGAGTAGTCGGCCAGGCCCAGCAGCGCCGGGGCCAGCTCGGGCCGCAGGACGATGCGCGATTCCACGTGCTCCCACCCCTCGGGCGTCGGCTCCGTCACCCGGTTGCGCACCACGCCGATGGCGCGAAGGGTGACCTCCGGCAGCGGGCCCGGGTCCTCCGGCCGGGGCTCGAACAGGCGCTTCATCCTCTCCAGCATGGGCAGTCACCTCACAGGAGCACCGGCAGCGACGAGGCGATGCTGACCTGGCACGGGTCCACCCGGCAGCGGTAGGCCAGAACGCGCACTCCCGCCCGGGCAGCGGCCGCCAGGCCAGCGGCGAAGCGCGGGTCAGCGGCCCGGTGGGGGGCGAAGGCGCGGGCGTCCTCCCGCTGGACGACGAACACCACCGCAGCACCCAACCCCTCGCCCGCGGCGGCGGACAGCGCCCGCAGGTGACGGCGCCCGCGCTCGGTAGGGGCATCGGGGAACAGGGCGATGCCTCCCTCCACCAGCGTGACGGATTTGGTCTCCACCAGCGTCGGCCCTCGGGGACACTCCAGCAGGAAATCGAGCCGCGTGCCGCCGTACGCCACTTCCGCCCGCGCCGGCCGGCAGCCGGAGAACTCGGGCAGCCGCCCCTCGGCCAGGGCCTCCCTGAACAGGGCGTTGGGCAGGCGGGCATCGGCGGAGACCCAAACGCCGTCTATGCACACGAGGGCCAGGTCGTAGGCGGTGCGCCGGGTCGGCGACGCTCGCGGCACCAGCAAAACGGGCGCGCCGGGCACCATGAGCTCGTACAGGCGGCCCGAGTTGGCCAGATGCGCTGTCGCCAGCGCCTCCCCCACTGCCACCTCCACCGCGAAGCGGTTGAGCCGGCGCACCAGCCTGGCCGATACTAGCCCCGGAGGCAGACGCACGGCCCCATTGTAGGGGAGCGGGCATTGGCGGATAAGGCCCCCGGCGGCGGGCCGTCCACACGACTGACGGGAGCTGCCCTGGCGGCGGCGGCCTTTCAGTTCGTGCTCCTGCTGGGAGCGGCAGACCTCCTCGCCGACGCCACCTACGAGGGCGGCCGGAGCATCGTCGGCCCCTTCTTGGGGCTGCTGGGGGCGGGGGCCGTGGCCATCTCCGTCCTCTCCGGCCTGGGCGAGATGGTAGGCCACGTGCTGCGCCTCGCCTCCGGCTACCTGTCCGACCGCACCGCCCGGCCCTGGACCATCGCCCTTGCCGGCTATGCCGTCAACCTGCTATCGGTGCCGGCCCTGGCTTTGGTCGGCCACTGGCAGGTGGGAGCGGTGTTGCTGGTGGCCGAGCGGGCGGGACGGGGCATCCGCGCCCCCGCCCGCGATTTGATGCTCTCCCACGCCGCCAGCCGCGTGGGCTTCGGGTGGGCCTTCGGGCTGCACGAGGCCCTCGACCAGATCGGCGCCGTGTCGGGACCGCTGCTGGTCTCCCTCATCGTCTACCTGGGCGGCGACTACCGTGACGCCTTCGCCTTCCTGCTGCTGCCTGCCCTGGCCTGCCTGGCCCTCATGTTCTCGGCCAGGCTGCGCTATCCCCACACCGCCATGCTGGAAGCGCCCCGCCCCGAGGCCACCGCCTCTACTCGCCTGCCGCGGCGCTTCTGGCTCTACCTCCTGGGCTCGGCGCTGGTGGCAGCCGGCTACGCCGACTTCCCCCTCATCGCCTTCCACCTGGAGCGCGAGGCGATGATCGCCAGCTCCTGGCTGCCCGGCCTGTACGCCGTAGCCATGGGGGTCGACGCCCTAGCCGCTTTGGCCCTGGGGCGCCTCTTTGACCGCCTGGGCCTGGCTACGGTGGCCCTGGCAGCGGCGGTCTCCGCCCCCTTCGCCCTGGTCTTCTTCACCCAGGATTCCCTGCCCCTGTTGGTGGTAGCGGCAGCCCTGTGGGGCACCGGCATCGCTGCTCAGGAGTCGGTCATGCGGGCGGCGGTGGCGGCCATGGTGCCATCGACGCGGCGCGGCTCCGCCTTCGGCCTGTTCAACTCGGCCTACGGCGTCGCCTGGTTCGCTGGCAGCGCGCTGCTGGGCGTGCTCTACGATGTGTCGCTACCGGCGCTCATCGCCGTCTCGGGCGGGGCGCAGGTGCTGGCGGCGGGCGTCTTCCTGGCGGTGTCCCGGACCGGCACGGGGGCGCGAACTGCCCAGGCGTGAGGGCAGAAAAAGCGAGATTGAGGTGCCTTTGCGGCAGTGCGCGAGTCGCATGTGTGTGCTAAAATGGACGTAGAGTCCCCGTATCTGCCGCAGGAGGCCCATGAGCGATAAGAGGTCGAGCTCTTATACTGCCGCCGACATCCAGGTGCTGGAGGGGCTGGAGGCCGTCCGCCGCCGCCCCGGCATGTACATCGGCTCCACCGACGCCCGTGGCCTCCACCACCTGGTCTACGAGATAGTCGACAATTCCATCGACGAGGCCATGGCCGGCTTCTGCAACCGGGTGGAGGTGGTCATCGACCGCGACGGGGGCGTGCTGGTGCGCGACAACGGCCGCGGCATACCCGTGGACCTGCACCCCCGTACCGGCCGCTCCGCCCTGGAGACGGTGATGACCCAGCTCCACGCCGGAGGCAAGTTCGACCGCCAGGCGTACAAGGTGTCGGGCGGCCTGCACGGCGTGGGAGCGGCGGTGGTCAACGCCCTCTCCGAACGGTTGTGGGTGGAGGTGCGCCGCGACGGCAAGGTCTACCGCCAGGAATACGAACGCGGCCGTCCCCTGAGCGACGTGCAGGTGGTAGGCGATGCCGCCCCCGGCGAAACGGGCACCACCACCTGGTTCCGCCCCGACCCGCAGGTCTTCCCCAACCGGGACTTCGACTTCGACACCCTGGCCCAGCGCTTTCGCGAGATGGCCTTCCTCACCAAGGGCGTCTGGGTCCACTTCCGCGACGAGCGCAGCGGCCGGGAAGTGAACTACTTCTTCGAGGGAGGCATCCGCTCCTTCGTGCAGCGCCTCAACCGGGGCCGCCGCGTCCTGCACGAGCCCATCTACTTCGAGCGCACCGTCAACGGCACCATCATCGAGGTGGCCATCCAGTACAACGATGGCTACAGCGATTCCACCTATGCCTTCGCCAACTGCATCAACACCATCGACGGCGGCACCCACCTGACGGGCTTCCGCAGCGCCCTTACCCGCGTCCTCAACGACTACGCCCGCCGCCAGAAGCTCCTGAAGGACGACGACCCCAACCTGAGCGGCGACGACGTGCGGGAGGGCCTGACCGCCGTCATCAGCGTCAAGATCCCCGAGCCCCAGTTCGAAGGCCAGACCAAGACCCGCCTGGGCAACGCCGAGGTGAAGGGACAGGTGGAATCGGTGGTGGCCGAGGAGCTGGCCCGCTGGCTAGAGGAGCACCCCAGCGGGGCCAAGCGCATCGTGGAGAAGTGCATCACCGCCCAGCGGGCCCGTGAGGCGGCCAGGCGCGCCCGCGACCTGGTGCTCAAAAAGAACGCCCTGGAGGACACCACCCTGCCGGGCAAGCTGGCCGACTGCTCGGAGAAAGACCCCCGTAGGCGGGAGCTGTACATCGTGGAGGGCGACTCGGCCGGCGGGTCGGCCAAGCAGGGGCGCGACCGCCGCTTCCAGGCCATCCTCCCCCTGCGCGGCAAGGTGCTGAACGTGGAGAAGGCCCGGCCCGACAAGGTGCTGGCCCACGAGGAGATAAGGGCCATCATCACCGCCCTGGGCGCGGGCTTCGGCGACTCCTTCGACCCCAAGCGCCTGCGCTACCACCGCGTCATCATCATGACCGACGCCGACGTGGACGGCTCCCACATCCGTACCCTGCTGCTGACCTTCTTCTTCCGCAACATGCGGCCCCTGATCGAGGGCGGCCACCTCTACATCGCCCAGCCGCCCCTGTACCGCATCGCCCGTGGCAAGGAGGTCATGTTCGCCTACTCCGACCGCGAGAAGGACGAGCACCTGAAGCGCCTGCGGGACGGCAAGAACGTGGTGGTGCAGCGCTACAAGGGCCTGGGCGAGATGAACCCGGAGCAGCTCTGGGAGACGACTATGGACCCCCAGCGCAGGACTATCCTCCAGGTGACGGTGGAGGACGCCGCCCTGGCCGACAAGGTCTTCAGCCAGCTTATGGGCGAGGACGTGGGGCCGCGGAAGGCCTTCATCCAGAGCCACTACCACCAGGTCCGCAACCTGGACGTGTGAACACCCCGCCTCACCTGAAGGCTGCGCCTCCCGGCAGCGCGAGTGCCCTTTGGTTGACCGGCGGCCAAGTGGCATTCCGGGCTGCTATAGTGATGAGGAGCCATCGACGAGTACCATCTTGGGGTGGACACAATGCCCATTACGCGTCGGCAGTTCGAGCTCGGCATTGACGATGCAATGGCGCGCTGCATGGAGACCATCCACCAATATCTAGCAGAGCGACGCGATGAGGCGTTTACCGCCGATGAGATCTTCGAGGGACTGCGCACTGAGCTGCTGGAGGCGGTGCACAGTGGCCTGCAAAGCGAATTCCTCCGCCTCGAGGTGCCGCCGTCCCTGGTGGGCCACATGGCCCGCGGCACCGTGAACATTGCCCTGGAGAAGCTCTGTGAGCTCGGGGCTGTGGCCTCACGGCAGATAGGCGGCAGAAAGTACTACGCCTACGAACGGGAGCTGCCACCGCTGCGGTGAGTCGCGGAGGGCCGCCGTGGCCAGCGAGTGAAGCCATGACCATGCTGTTGGTGGAGACGACGGTCGGCGGCGAACCGCCCGTGGACTTCCGGGGCGACACGGCACCCCTGGTCTACTTCATGTCCTTCGCCGCCGCCGAGCGCTTCGGCGCCCAGCACGAGCTGGCCCAGGCCGCCTCGCTGCTCAAGCGCCAGCTCCGGATCGACCTGGCGCCCCTGTTGCGCTTTTCCAGCGCCGAGGTGGAGGATGCCGAGGACGTAGAGGAGCTGGAGCGCCTGTGGCAGGACCCAGGCCCCCTGGCCGAGACGGCCTCCAGGGTGGCAGACGCCCTGCGCAGCCACCCCAGGCTGCGAGAACTGGTCGAACCCTACCCGGGGCTGGCCGACCGCCTGGACGAGCTGGCGGCCATCGCCCGCTGGGCTGCGGAGCAAGGCGCCCGCATCCGCCTCACCTACCTGCTGTAGCAGGTGGTCTCGAATGCGGCCAGCTTCGCCGTCTGCGCACCCGCCTTCTCGGAGATGGCGCTGACGATCCACTGGTTGATGCTCACGTCGTCCAGTTGGGCCAGCAGCGCCACCCTGCGGTGGAGGGAGGCAGGCATCCTCACCACCAGCTTGCCACTGTAGTGCCGTGCCTCCAGCGGCTCCGGCACCTTGAGTCCCTGGGACAGGGCCGACTCCAGCCATGGCCGCATGGTCTCGCGCAGGTTGCCGACTGCCTCTTCTGCCGTCTCGCCCTCGTCCCAGCATCCGGGCAGCTCCACCACTTCGGCGACGAAGCCACCCTCCTCCTGGGGCGTCAGCAAGACCGAATACGGCTTCGCGAGGTATCCCTCGATGAGCCCTTCCTCAATATCACACGGCATTTCAAGCAACCTTCGGCAGTGTACGCTACCCGGTGTATCCGCGACGCTTGCAGGCAGGCCTGAGGCTCTTCAGCTACGATGCGGACGGGTCAGCGCCCTCGATAGAGCCCCGCGCAGGCCTCAGCGGTAGAGGCCGTGGCGCAAGATGTACTCTTCGACGGAGGCAGGCACCAGGTAACGGATGGACCGCCCTTCCCTAACTCGCCGGCGAATGTCGCTGCCACTGATGCCCAGGACCGGCATCTCCAGCCACACGACGCGCTCCCGCACCCCAGGCAGGCACGCCTCCACGTGTCGCAAGGCCTCCTCCCGCCCGTGGTCGGGGCGCGATGCCACCGCCAGCATCGCCAGCTCCAGGATGCCGCCCGGGTCGTGCCAGTTGGGCAGATCCAGCAGCGCGTCCTGCCCGAGCACGAAGTAGAGCTGCGCCTCGGGGATGAGGGCCCTGAGCTCGCGCAGCGTGTCCACCGTATAGGAGGGGCCCGGGCGCTCCACCTCCAGCAGCGAGAGCTCGAACGGAGAGCCCTCCAGCGCCAGCCTCAGCATGGCCACGCGGTGATGAACCGGCGAGACGGGCCGGCCAGCCTTGCGCCAAGGCATCCCCGCGGGCACGAACAGCACCCTCGCCAGAGATAGCTGGTCGCGGGCCTGCTCGGCCAGGAGCAGGTGCCCCCAGTGCACCGGGTCGAAGGTGCCGCCGACGATGCCTACGCCGCCCCGGCCTGCGTCCCCAGCCGTCCACTCCTCGGGAGTTCCTGGGTGCGGGGCGAGGCTCACGGCCGACCTTCCCACTCTAGCTCCACGTCGCCGAAGCGCACGCGGTCGCCGGGGCGCGCTCCGGCGCGACGGAGCGCCCTCACCACGCCCATGCGGCCCAGCCGCGCCCAGAATTCGCGCCGGCCCTCCTCCACGTCGAGGGGCATCATCTGCGCCAGCGACAGCGGCTCCCTGCCCTCCACGCGGAAGCCGCCGTTCTCCCGCCAGACCCGGAAGCGCGGGCCCCGCTCCGGCAGACTGGCCGGCTCCTCGCTCGCCGCCTCCCCTCCCACAGGCACCAAGCGGGCCACCTCCCGGAGCAAGTCCGTCGTCCCCTCTCCGGTCGCCGCTGAGACGAACAGCGGCCTCACACCAGCCCTGGAGAGGGCCTCCCGCAGTCCCGGTATGCGCGCCCGCACCTCCGGCAGGTCGATCTTGTTCACGGCCACCACCTGCGGCTTCCCCAGCAGGTCGCCCGGTGCTGCCGCCAGCTCGGCGTTGACCGTCCGCATATCGGCCACGGGGTCGGGGCGGGAGCCGTCCAGCAGATGGACCACGGCCCGCGTCCGCTCGATGTGGCGCAGAAAGTCGAGCCCCAGGCCCCGCCCACGGTGGGCCCCCTCGATCAGGCCCGGGATATCGGCGAGCACGAGCTCCCGCCCGTCCACGTCCGCTACGCCCAGCTCCGGCTCCAGGGTGGTGAACGGGTAGTCGGCGATCTTGGGCCGGGCCGCCGTCAAGCAGGCGAGCAATGTGGACTTCCCGGCGTTGGGCATCCCCACGATCCCCACATCGGCCAGGAGCTTCAGGTCGAGCACTAGCTGCCACTCCTCACCCTTCTCGCCGCGCTGGGCTATGCGCGGCGCCCGCCGTGTGGGCGTGGCGAAGGCAGCGTTGCCGAGGCCACCGCGCCCGCCCCTCGCCACCAAGAGCGTCTTTCCTGGCCGGTCCAGGTCGCCGACCCACGTCAGCGACCCGTCGGCCTCTATCCTTCGCACCTGGGTGCCCACCGGCACGCGGATGTAGCGGTCGCTTCCTTTCCGGCCGTCCATGCCGCCACCGCGGCCGTGCTGGCCCCGCTCCGCCTCGAAGCGGTGCTGGCGCGCGACGCCGTACAGCGTGCGCAAGTGCGCGTCGGCCACGAGATACACGTCGCCGCCCCGGCCGCCGTTGCCACCGTCGGGCCCCCCACGCGGCACGAACTTCTCGCGGCGGAAGGAAATGCAGCCATTTCCCCCGTCGCCGGCCTTTACCCATATGCGGGCTCTGTCGATCATCCCACAAGCCATTATATGAGGGCAGTTAGGGGACGAGGGATGACGATGTTGGTGGTGGCGTGGGCATGGTGGAAACGCTACGGCGGATCGATGGGGACGGCCCGTGGAAAGGAGGTAGAGGCGGCGGTGGGAAGTCAGGCAGTGGCCTGGGAGAGGCCGAGGGAGAGGAGAGAGCGGATCTCGGACACCTGCCTGCGCAGGAGCGGGTCCGTGCGCAAGAGAGACTCGATCTTGGTGAGGGCGTGGATGACGGTGGAGTGGTCGCGGTTTCCGAATAGGCGTCCGATGTCCTTCAGTGAGAGCTGGCACTGCTCGCGCAGCAGGTACATGGCGATGTGGCGGGCGTCGGCCAGCAGCTTGGAGCGGCCCTTGCCCGCGAGGGCGTGGGGCGGGACGTTGAAGAACTGGGCGACGGTACGGATGACGGTCTCGGGCGAGGGCGGCTGCAAGGGCGAGGTGGGAGTCAGGGCGGCGAGGGCCTTGTCGACGATGGCGAGGTCGATGGTGGGGGCCTCCACGAGACGGGCATAGGCCACCACCCGGTTGAGGTACCCCTCCAGCTCGCGGACGCTGCGGGTGCATAGCTCGGCCAGGTACCGGGCCACATCGTCCGGCAGCGAGTACTTCATGTCTTGCGCCTTGCGCTGCAGGATGGCGAGGCGGGTTTCGAGGGACGGGGGTTGTATGTCGACGACGAGGCCGCCCTCGAAGCGAGAACGGAGGTGCGAGTCGACGCCCACCAGGTCGTGGGGGGCGCGGTCGGCAGCCAGCACTATCTGACGCCGCTCCAGGTACACGTGGTTGAAGGTGTGATAGAGCTCCTCCTGGGTGCGCTCCTTGCCCGTGAGAAGGTGGACGTCGTCCACGAGGAGGGCGTCCAGGTGGTAGTAACGGGCGCGGAAGTCGTCCACGCGGCGCTGGCCTACGGCGGCCACGAAATCGCTGGTGAACTGCTCGGCAGTGACGTACAGGACGCGGCGGCCCTGAGCGATGAGGCGGTGGGCGATGGCCTGCAAGAGGTGCGTCTTCCCCAGGCCGGGGCCGCTGAAGACGTACAGGGGATTGTAGAGCTCGCCAGGGTTGTCGGCGACGGCCAGGGCCGCGGCATAGGCCAGGCGGCTGTTCTCGCCTACCACGAAGCGCTCGAAGGTGTAACGGCTGTTGAGGCGTGAGTTATTGGCGTCGGTGGCAGGCAGGGGCGTGGGGCGGAGCAGCCCCTGACTGCCATTGCCCTGGCGGGACTGTGGACGGTGCAGGCGAAATGTCACGTCGACGCGTCGGCCGAGCACCCGCGAGACGGTGGAGGTGATGAGGGGCAGGGCGCGGCTGGAGAGCCAGGCGGCGGCGTAGTCGTTAGGGGCGCCCACCACCAGGCGGTCGTCGCTGAGCTCGAGGCCTACGGTATCGCGCAGATAGGTGTCGTAGTTAGGGCGCGTCACCTGGAGCTGGAGCTGCCCCAGCACCGTTTCCCAAAGCCTACGCGCTGCCTCCTCACTCATGGGACTCTCCTCCACAGGGGGACGCACTGGGAAGGTAACACGGGCAGCTAGGGGGTTTCAACAGAGCTTATGACAACTAGCGGTCAGAAATCGTCCACCCGTTTTCAACAGCGGGACGCGTCCAATCTGCCCGGTGGGCGTCGCTATCTGGCGGCGGGGCTCAGGCCTGCGAGAGGACCGCTTCCATCTCGCGGCGGATGAGGTGATAGTCCTCTTCCGGTATCTCGTGAAGGTTGCCCTGGAAGGCGAGCCGCCAGTGCTCGGGCGGCCACTTCTTGGTGTAGGCCAGGCGCGGCGCTATCTCTTTTACGTCCAAATACTGTTCGGGCCGCAGGACGATGTCTGGCTGGACGCGGACGCGGAAGGGATAGTCCTCCCCTGCCTTCTTGGACTTGAAGAGCGGGGTGTGGTCTTCGAACACCTGGGAGGTCACGGTGGCGACGCCGCCGAACTTCATGATGCCCGTCAGGTAGAAGATGAGCTTGTCGCCCGGGGCCATGCGCGAGGTCTCGCGGCGGCGGGTGCTCTTGAAGCCGAAGATGTCGAACCCTCGCTCTTGGGCGATGCGGAAGTTCTCCTCCGAGCCGACGACGATCCAGTAGGCCATGGGTCACCTCCGGCGGTGGGCCAGTTCGTAGGCTAGCGGGCCGGCCCTCCCTTGTAAAGGGGCAGGCCCGTGCCTGTGGAGCGCTGGGGCGGCTTCCATGGCGGCGCATCTTCCGGGGACCGCCCGCAGCCGGCATGCTGGGGAACGTCCTTCACGGGGCGGACGGTAGGACGGGGCCGCTCCCACGGCTCCAACCCGCCTGGCACTACCACGAACAGGGGATGGGGATCGGGAAGTCCGAGAGGTAGCTTTTCCGCCCATTCGGGTGCCCGAGCGCTGAGCTTCTGGCGAAGGTGGGCCAGCTCGTAGGCGAGCTGTCCGGCGGTCACCGGGAGGGCCAACCCTGACGGGTGATCCACCAGCAGGGTGCGAAAGCGGTAGCCCCGCCTTTCAGCCTCCTGACGAACGTGGAACAGGTAGGCGTCTATGAGACGCAGCGGGTTGTCGCCGGAGCGGAATCGCTGGAGCTGAGGGTGGCGCTGGTAGCCTCTGGTCTCTCCGGACAGCACTGCTCGGGCGAGAAGCGCCTCGCGCCATAGCGCGGTCAGGCCCCGGGGGTCCAGATAGCGAGGATGCAGGCTCCAGAGCCGCAAGCGCGTCAGTGGTGCCCGATGCCGTCAATGGCAGGGCCGGGGCGCCCCGCCGCCCTCGGCGGTGGCGAAGGAGTGCCCGCAGGCGCAGGTACGGACGGCGTTGGGGTTGTAGATGGTGAACCCGGCCTTCATGAGGTCGTCCACGTAGTCGATCTCCGCCCCTTCCAGCAGAGCGGCGCTCTCGGGGTCCACCACCAGGCGGATGCCGTCCTTCTCGATGACGAAGTCGTCCTCTTCGACCTCACGGGCCAGGGCCATGCCGTACTGGTAGCCGGAGCAGCCGCCACCGACAACGAACACGCGCAGGCCGCCCTGGGGGCCGATGCCCTTCTGCTCCAGTATCTCCTTGGCCTTGCTGGCTGCCCGTTCGGTCATGTTGATCATGGCTCCATCCCCCGCTTTGCTGGCGCTCGCACCCCTCATTATAGCGCCTGCGTCCGCCCATGGCCAACGCAGTGGCGCCCCAGGAGGGACTCGAACCCTCGGCCTGCGGCTTAGGAGGCCGCCGCTCTTCCTACTGAGCTACTGGGGCGCTCCCCTATATTGTAACCCGGCCGCCGAGGCTAAAGGCCACCGCCGCTGCCATACTATTCTTTCATTAGCTACTTGACCAAAGTAAGGCATGCCCCTTAGTCTGGAAACCAGAGACACAGACCAGCGACGAGGGAGGTGACGGTATGACCACCGCACCTGCGCCGGCTGCTGTCAGCACCTGGGTCATCGACCCCAGCCACTCCCTGGTGGAGTTCTCCGTCCGCCATATGATGGTCGCCACCGTGAAGGGGCGCTTCCGCACCTTCGAGGGCACCATCCGGCTGGACGAGACCAACCCCGAGAACTCTTCCGTGGAGGTCACCATCGACACGGCCAGCATCGACACCAACGAGCCCCAGCGCGACGCCCACCTGCGCTCCGACGACTTCCTCAATGCCGAGAAGTACCCCAAGATCACCTTCCGCAGCAAGCGGGTGGAGCTGCTGGGCGAGGACAGGGCCCGCGTCATCGGCGACCTCACCATCCGCGACGTGACGAGGGAGGTTGCCCTGGACGTGGAGTACCTGGGCCGCACCCGCGACCCGTGGGGTAAGGAGCGCATCGGCTTCAGCGCCCAGACTGCCATCAACCGGCATGACTTCGGCGTGAAGTGGAACGCCGTCCTGGACACGGGCGGTGTGGTGGTGGCCGACACGGTGCGTATCAACCTCGAGGTGGAGGCGGTCAAGCAGGACTAGCCCAGGGGCGGTGGCAGCAGCAGGGGGGCACATGCCCCCCGCTTTGGTGTGCGCAGGGCGCTTAGAAAGCGTCCAGCAGCCGCTCCACCGCTACTTGCAGCGCTAGCCCCACCACCAGATAGGCGCCGAACTGCCGCGTGTGGTAGAAGGCGAAGTTGACGAACCACAACGGCCAGCCGGGCACCGGCCGGCGGGGCTGGGCCGGCTTGGGGCGCTGGAAGACAGCCAGGACTCGCCTGGCCACGGGCAGGGCGAGGGCCGCCAGCAGCAGCCCGGGCATGACCTGCCAGATGGCCACCGCCAGGGCGGCCAGATAGCCGGCGACGATGAGGGCCTGGGTGAAGCGTCGCGCCCGCGCCTCGCCCAGCAGCCTCGGCATGGTCCACACGCCGCGAGCGGAGTCGAACTCCAGCTTGTCGATGTGCTTGCCCATGAGCACCGCCGTAACGGCCAGGCCGTAGGGGAGGGATGCCACCCAGACGTGGGCAGGCACGGTCTCGGCCATGACGTAGTACGTCCCGCCCACCATCAGCGGGCCCCACACCAGCAGCACCGAGGGCTCACCCAGGCCCACGTACTTGAGGGACCAGGGAAAGCCGGAGTAGAACAGAAGGACGAAGGCGCCGCCGAGGGCGAAGGCCAGCACCCACGGGCCGGCCAGCACCACCAGCCACACTCCCACTGCGGTGGCGGCAGCCAGCACCAGGGCCGTAGCCAGGGCGAAACGGGCCAGCGAGGCGCCCCCGTGGGCCAGGCCGTGCGGGCCGTACTGGGCCCGGGGCGAATCGGGCGCGTCGATGCCCCGCAAGTAGTCGCCCAGGTCGTTGACCAGGTTGGAGCCCAGGTGGGCGAGCACCAGCCCTACCAGGGCCAGCACGAAGCGGGGGCCGTCGAACACGCCGTCCCTGGCTGCCAGCAGCCCGCCAATGGCGGCCGAGGTCACCGTCATGGCCACCACTGCTGCCCGCGACAGCACCAGCCAGCGCGTGACCGGGTCCACGCACGACAAATCTACCTGGGGCACGGTGTAGATGGCCTGCCACCAGAGCTTGGGCAGAGCGGTGCGACCGACTGTGGCCATAGCGTCCTCCCTCGGTGGAGTCCGAGGCCCATTTTAGCAGCGTCGCCTAGTTGCAGAAACGACGAGGAAGCGGCGAGGGGTGGGTCCCGCGTCCCACCCCCCGCTGCGGCGGTGACAGTCTGGCCTCAGAGCTCGCGGTATTCGCCCTCCACCGTGCCCTCGTCGGGGCCGCTGCGGCCCTCGCCGGGCGGCGGCGTGCCGGCGCCGGCCTGGGCGCCGTACACGGCGGCGCCGGCCTGCTGCAGAGTGTAGGACAGGTCGTCCATGGCCCGGCGCACGGCGGTGATGTCCTGTCCCGCCAGGGCCTCGCGCACGCGCCGCACCCGCTCCTCGATCTCGCCCCTCAGGTGGGCCGGTATCTTGTCGCCCACCTCGCGCAGGGTCTTCTCGGCGCTGTAGGCCAGGTTGTCGGCCTGGTTGCGCAGCTCGATCTCCTCCTTGCGGCGGCGGTCCTCCTCGGCGTAGAGCTCCGCCTCCCGCTTCATGCGCTCGACCTCTTCCTTGCTCAGGCCGGTGCTGGGCTGGACGATGACCTTCTGCTCGCGCCCCGTCGCCTTGTCCCGCGCCGAGACGTGCAGGATGCCGTTGGCGTCGATGTCGAAGCTGACCTCGATCTGCGGCACCCCGCGGGGCGCCGGCAGGATGCCGTCCAGGATGAAGCGGGCCAGGGACTTGTTGTCCTTGGCCAGCGGCCGGTTGCCCTGCAGCACGTGGATCTCCACGCTGGTCTGATTGTCGGCGGCGGTGGTGAATATCTGCGACTTGGTGGTGGGGATGGTGGTGTTGCGGGGGATGATGACGGTCATTATGCCCCCCAGGGTCTCGATGCCCAGGTCGAGGGGCGTCACGTCCAGGAGCAGGACCTCCCGCACCTCGCCCTTGAGGACGCCGGCCTGGATGGCGGCACCCACCGCCACCACCTCGTCGGGGTTGACGCCGCGGTGGGGCTCCCGGCCGAAGAACTTGCGCACCGTCTCGATGACCAGGGGCATGCGCGTCTGGCCGCCCACGAGGATGACCTCGCCCACCTGCTCCGGGCGCAGGCCGGCCGCCTGCAGCGCCTCGCGGCAGGGGTCCAGGGTGCGCTCCACCAGGTCCATGACCATCTGCTCCAGCTTGGCACGGGTGAGGGTGCGCACCAGGTGCTTGGGGCCGGAGGCGTCGGCGGCGATGAAGGGCAGGTTGATCTCCGTCTGCATCAGGGTCGAGAGCTCGATCTTGGCCTTCTCCGCCGCCTCCTTGAGGCGCTGCATGGCCACCCGGTCCTGGCGCAGGTCGATGCCGGTCTCGTTGAGAAACTCCTCTACCAGCCAGTTGATGATGCGGTTGTCGAAGTCGTCGCCACCCAGGAAGGTGTCGCCGGCGGTGGCGCGCACGTGGAAGGTCCCCTCGCCGATCTCCAGGATCGAGATGTCGAACGTGCCGCCGCCCAGATCGTAGACGGCGACGATCTTCTCCCCCTCTTTATCGAGGCCGTAGGCCAGGGCGGCAGCGGTGGGCTCGTTGATGATGCGCAGAACGTTCAGCCCAGCGATCTCGCCTGCCGCCTTGGTGGCCTGGCGCTGGGCGTCGTCGAAGTAGGCGGGGACGGTGATGACCGCCTCCGTCACCGGCTCCCCCAGGTAGGCCTCCGCGTCCATCTTCAGCTTCTGCAGTATCATGGCCGAGATCTCTGGGGGGGAGTAGGAGCGGTCTCCCATCCACACGCGGGCGTCGCCGTTGGGGGCGGCGTCGACCTTATAGGGCAGGTACTTGAGCGCCCGCTGCACCTCGGGGTCGTTGAACTTGCGCCCCATGAGGCGCTTGATGGAGAAGATGGTGTTGTCGGGGTTGACGATGGCCTGTCGCTTGGCGGGGCGGCCCACCAGCCTCTCCCCGCTGCCGGAGACGGCCACCACCGACGGGGTGATGCGCTCCCCTTCGGCGTTGGGGATGACCTTGGGCTCCCCGCCCTCCATGACTGCCATGCAGGAGTTAGTGGTGCCCAGATCGATTCCTATGGCACGGCCCATGCTGCCCACCCCCACTGCTGTTGGCTGTACTGCTCGCTCATGATGTCGTTCCCTCCTGGGCCTGCTGGCTGCCCTGCTGGCCTCCGCCGCTCTCGGCCAGGCGCTTGCCCACTATGACCAGGGCCGGGCGCAGGACGCGGTCGTGCAGGGTGTAGCCCTTCTGCACCACCGCCAGCACCTTGCCCTCATCGCCCTCGGCATAGTGGATGGCCTCGTGGTAGCGGGGGTCGAAGGGCTGGCCATCGGCCGGGATCTCCTTGACGCCGGCGCTCTCCAGGACGGCCTGGAGCTTGCGATAGATGAGACGGATGCCATCGAACCAGGTGAGGCCCGCCAGGCGGGCGTCCAGGCTCTGGAGCGCGCGCTCCAGGTCGTCCAGCACCGGCAGTATGTTGATGATGAGGGAGGCGTTGGCGAAGCGTCGGGTCTCCTCCCTCTCCTGTTCGACCCGCTTCTTGTAGTTGGCGAAGTCGGCCTCGGCCCGGCGCCAGTTGTCCAGGTAGCGCTGGGCCTCACTGCGGGCGGACTCGAGCTGGGAGCGCAGGTCGTCCACCTCTTCCTGGGGCGTCGCCTGCCCCTGGGCCGGACGCTCCTGGGAGACCTTCTGCTCCTCGGCCAAAGCTATCTACCCCCCGAAACTGGCGGCGATGAGTTCGTCCAGCAAGGAGGCCACGAAGCGGACCATGCCCACGGCGCGGCCATAGCGGAGGCGGGTGGGGCCCACCAGGGCCACTGCCCCCACGGCGCCGGGCAGGCCGTAGGCCGCTGCCACCACGCTGTAGTGACGCAGGGACGCCTCGGGGTGCTCGCTGCCGATGATGACCTGGACCTGCCCCCGCTGTGGCGTGGGGAAGGGCAGGAGGCGGCCCAGGCGGCTGCCCTCGAGGAACTCCAGCAGGCCGAGCACCCGCTCCCGCTCCTCGAATTCGGGCTGGTGGAGGACGTCCCGCAACCCTTCCACCGCCGCTGCCTCGTGGCTGGCGCGGTCTTCGGCCTCGAGGATGGAGGCCACGGCCTCCATGACCGACCGCTCCACCTCCGGGAGGCCCTCCAGCCGGCTGCGCACCTCCTGAGCGCCCAGGCCAGCGAAGCGCTCGCTGAGGGAGCGGGCCAGCGCTGAGAGCTCGTCCTGCTCCCGGGCCTCGGGCAGGGCCAGGAGCTGCTGGCGCACCTGGGCATGCTGCAGCACCACGACCAGCAGGGCCAGAAGCTCCTGCAGCTTCACCAGCTCCAGCCAGCGCAGTCGGGCGGGCCGGGTGCGGGGCGCCGTCACCACCGCCACCGCCTGGACGTGGGCGGAGAGGACCACCGCTGCCAGCCGGGCCCAGTCCTCCAGCCGCTCCTCCACCTGGTGGAACTGATGGCGGACCATTAGGCCCATCTCGCGGGAGGGGGCCTCCTCGCGCATGAGGCGCTCCACGTAGTAGCGGTAGCCCTTATCGGAGGGGACGCGGCCGGCGGAGGTGTGGGGCTGAGAGATATAGCCCTCCTCTTCCAGCCGCATCATCTCGTTGCGGATGGTGGCTGGCGAGACGTGGGCCAGATACTTGAGGGCCACCGTGCGCGAGGCCACGGGCTGGGCCGAGTCTATGTACTCGTCGACGATGGAGCGCAGGACGGCGGCCCGCCGCTCCGTCAGCATCCCGCTGACACCCCCTTGCCGTTTAGCACTCTCGACCCGAGAGTGCTAACCAAGGATAACTTTATCACCGCTGCCGCTGCGGCGTCAAGGACGGCCAAGGCGGCGTCGACGCCCTAGAGCGTAGTCGCTGCACGATGGGGCTATACGGGATGGGGCTCGGCAAGCCTTGACATAGGCGGCCATCGAGGTATCAATGGCGACAAGGGCTAGCATTGATGGTATGCCCTGTGCAGCCCTCTGTATCTACCGCTGTAGGAGGATGTGAGGCCATGGACCACGGTTCGCTGCGCAGCTACCGGGAGACGGAGCGTGATCGCCTTTTGTGGCGACGGCGACTGGACAGGCGACGCTTTATGCAGTACGCGGCTGCTGGCTTGGGAGTTGCTGGGCTCACCCTGGCCTGCCGTGGAGAGGAAGGGGCGCCCATGGCCACAGCCCCGGCCGAGGCGAGACCCCCCGCCCGGGGGCAGGGCGGCACCATCGTCTTCCGCGACGTGGGCGACCCTGGGGTGTTCGATTACTACAAGAACTGGCAATACCGCTCCATCCAGCACTTGGCCCTGGTCTCGCCCAGGTTGTTGAAGTACAAGGTAGGGGCCGATGTCGGCCCCCTCGACTACGATGTGGTGCCCGATTTGGCTGTAGCTATGCCCGAGCAGCCTGACGCCACCACGTATATCTTCAAGCTACGTCCCGCGCGGTGGGAGAACCGGCCGCCCGTGAATGGCCGGCCGCTCACGGCCGAAGACGTGGTCAAGAACTGGGACCGCTTCAAGGCGGAGCATCCGAACCGCACGTTGCTGGCCGACGTGCAGAGGGTGGAGGCAGTAGCTCCGGACTTGGTGCGCTTTTCCCTGGCCCGGCCGCTCGGGCCATTCCTGGCTCACATGGCCCATCACGGCATGTTCTACGTGATGCCGTACGAGCTTTTCGGCACGGGCCAGCTGGACAAGGACCTCTGGAGCGCGGGCCCGTTCCTGTTCCGGGGGTACGACGTGGGTGCCGAGGCCCGCTTCGAATACAACCCCGACTATTTCTTGGTGGACAGGCCATATGCCTCCCGTATCGTCATACGTTATCTGCCCGACCACTCAACTTTCCTGTCACAGCTGCGCACGCGCCAGATCGATGCCGGACTCACTACCCTCAGCAGCCTGCCCAGCGCCAAGGACTTGCCCGAGTTGCAGCGCGACCTGCCATCGGCGACCTACACGCGCTGCCCGCTTCTGGTGGACGTGATGCTGCATATGGATCTGCGGGAACCCCTCTTCCGCGACAAGCGTGTGCGTCAGGCCATGTCCATGGCCATCAACCGCGACGACCTGGGCCGAATCTCGGGCGAGGGGGTATGGGCGCTGGAGTACGCCACCCTCAGCCGCTGGTACTTCGACCCCAAGAAGAACGAGTTCGCCAACGCCAGGAACTACCAGTACAACCCGTCCGAGGCGCGAGCGTTGCTCAGGGCTGCTGGCGTCGAGCGCGCGGGCCCCTATGATCTGCTCATCGCCCGCTATCTCTGGGCCGAACAGGTGGAATGGGCCCAGTACGTGCAGCAGCAGCTGCGCGAGGTCGGCATCGAGACCAGGATCAAGGAAGTCCCCTTCCCGGAGTTCGCGTCCCAAGTGGTCATCGGTGGGCGTTGGAACGGCGGCCTCGCCCTGGGCCAACACCTTGCCGGCAGCGACCCCAACGAGTACTACACCATTCTTTGGACCCCTGGCAGCCCGAGGCTGCACAGCCCTGGCCTGGAGCCGCTGCTTCGCGAAGACCAAGAGATGCTGGACCTGCTTGAGAGGCAGAGACGGGAGCTCGACCCCGCCCGCCGGCGCGAGGTGATCCGGCAGGTGGTCAACACTGTTGCCGACCGGCTGTACGCCATACCCCTGGCTGTGCCGGTGGTCTATCACGTGCGGCAGGACAACGTGGAGCTTCCCTGGATCAACTCGTACGGCATGGAATACGCCGTCGAGGCCTGGAAGAGGCAGTAAGAGCGCCTTAAAGCGGGTGTATCTCATGTGACAGGAGGCAACCAGGATGACCGCTCCAGGTAGCCACCCTTCCCCCGGCCAGGTGCCGGCGCCGCGCCTGGAGGAGGTCTCCCCGGGCATCTATGCCTATCTCCAGCCCGACTGGAGCTGGTCCCTGAGCAACACTGGCTTCATCGTTGGTAAGCGGGGTGTCATCGCCGTCGACGCCTGTTCCACCGCCTCCCGCACCCAGGCCTTCGCCGACGCCATCCGGCGAGTGAGCCAGGCACCGGTGCGGGCCCTGGTCAACACCCACCACCACCGTGACCACACCTTCGGCAATTACCGCTTCCCGGGGGCGGCCATCATCGCCCACGAGAAGTGCCGGCAGCGCGTGCTGGAGCTGGGCCTGGCCCCCATGAATTTGCCGCCCGTCGGCAACTGGGGCGATCTGGAGCTGGATCCACCCCTGGTGACGTTCGAGGAGAGGCTGACGCTGTGGGCGGACGATCTGAGGCTGGAGGTGCTGTTCGTGGGGCCGGCCCACACCAGCAACGACGTGGTGGTGTGGGTGCCGGAGCGGAGGGTGCTGTTTGCGGGCGACATCGTGTTCAAGGGGTGCACGCCCTTCGTGCTGGAGGGGTGCATCTGGCACTACTTTGAGACGCTGGAGAGGCTGAGGGGGCTTGGGGCGGAGGTGATCGTGCCTGGTCACGGGGAGGTGTGCGGGCCCGAGGCGCTGGACGAGGTGGAGGGGTACCTGCGGATGGTGCAGGAGAGGGCCAGGGAGCTGTACGAGGCTGGGGTGAGGGACCCGCTGGAGGGGGCGAGGCAGATAGAGCTGGGGCGGTATGGGGAGTGGGGGGAGAGCGAGCGGATAGTGGGCAACCTGGCGCGGGCCTTCTCCGAGCTGCGCGGCGAGCCACCCTGCCATCCTATCGACCCCTTCTGGGTGGCGGGGCTGATGGAGCAGTACCTGGGTCGGCCTCTCGTGAGCAAGGCCTGAGATGCACTTGAAGCGCTGTGCGCGCGGCCCCTAACCCGGTTGCTCGCCCGTGCCCAGCGCTCTCGCCAGCATGCGTATGTCGCGATACAGGTCTGGCGAAGCGCTGACGCTGAACAGGAAGCCGTCGATCCCTAGCGCCTCCAGGGCCTGCGCTTTCTTGCGACAGTCCTCGGGCGAACCGGCCAGGGCGAAGCGTTCCAACAGATAGTCCATCAGTCCCAGTTCCTCGGCCAGAACCACGTTGGGGTTGGTGCCGGGTTGCAGGTGCTGCCTGGTGGAATAGCCCCGGCACATGCGCGCTACCGCCTCCTCCATACCCCGCGGTATCGCCTTGTCGCGGGGATTACCACTGAGGACGTAGCTGGCGATGCCCACCGCCGCCCCCTTTACCTCTTCGATGGCCTGGTGGGCGTCTTCAGCACAACTGGCCACACCCATGACCCAGATCTCTATCTGGCGCCAGTCGCGCCCGGATGCCTCCGCACCCCTGCGGATGTGCCCGACAGCCTCAGCGACCAAGTCGGGAAGTAGTCCGACGTTGACGAAGACGGCGTCGGCCACCTGCCCAGCTATGAACAGGCCCTTGGGGCCCGAGGCGGCTAGGAATATAGGCACCGGCCGCCGTGCCCACGCTATCTGTACCGTGCTCCCGTCGACGGCCACGGCTTTGCCCGCCATAAGGTCGCGCAGCAGGGGTACGACGTGGCGCATGCTGGTTGTGGTGGCCGCCCGGAGGCCCAGGTTGTGCACGCCGCTGTAGCCGCCGGAGATGCCGAGATAGGCTCGCCCGCCAGATATGGTATCGATGGAGGCCACGGCGCTGGCCGTGACTGTCGGGTAGCGGCTCACGGGGTTAGTGACGCATGGGCCCAACAGTATGCGCGAAGTGTTGAGGGCTGCCAGCGTGAGCCCCACGTACACGTCCAGCGCCAGGGCAGGGGTATCGGCCAGGCCAAGCAGGTCGTAGCCCAGCGACTCCATCTGGCGGGCCGCTGTCACGACGGTCTCGGCGGTGCGGGGGAAAAACAGGAGTCCAGATTTGGCCATCGTCTCCTCCTCGCGACGCGTGCCCGTGCTGGTGCGGACCCGCCGCTGCTGGTGGCACATACGATATTCCCCCACGCAGTGAATGGTCAACCGCTGCAGGGTGTTGCGAAAAACGATGTGCGGACGCGGTCGCATCTGCACCCTCGTAGCACCGGAGTGGGCTGTCTGCGTTCGTCTCCCAAGGACGCCCCTGCTGCCGGCTGGGGCTGGCGGGGCGGGGTGGTGCCCCGCGCCCCTGGGGCTGACGGCCCGCACGGAGGGAGCCAGCCCCTCGGTTGTCGGCACAGGCGGACTGCCCCTTGCCAGCCAGGGCCGGGCTGCCTTGACAGCGGGGGACGCGTGTGGGTAGATAGCTAATTGAGCTTTCCCGTCGCCCGACAGCTCCGCATGCCCGTAAACAAGGTCGTAGCCAGCTTCGACGAGGCCGTCAGCGACATCTTCGACGGCGCCGTGCTCCTCATCGGCGGCTTCGGCGGGCCGGGCGAGTGCCCCAGCTATCTCATCGCCGCTGTGGCCCGCAAGAACGTCCGCGACCTGACCATCGTCGCCAATCTGGCCGGGTGGGGGCTGGAGCTGGCAGCGGACGTGCGCGAGCGGCTCGCCCCCGTCCTGCCCATCCCGCCCGACTGGTACGACCAGGGGCTGCTGGTGGAGAGGGGCCAGGTCAGGAAGGGCATCCTCTCCTTCCCGGCGGCACCCGGCCACTATCTCATGCCCTTCGAGCGGGCGCTGCTGGAGGGGAAGGTGGAGGTGGAGCTGGTGCCGCAGGGCACCCTGGCCGAGCGCATCCGGGCGGCCAGGGCGGGCATCGCCGCCTTCTACACGCCCACGGGGGCGGGCACCTTCGTGGCCGAGGGCAAGGAGGTGCGGGAGTTCGATGGGCGGCCCTACGTGCTGGAGAGAGCGCTGCGGGGGGACTTCTCGCTCATTCGTGCCCACAAGGCGGACCGGTACGGGAACCTGGTGTACCGGGGCTCGTCGCGGACGTTCAACGCCACCATGGCTGGGGCGTCGCGCATCACCATTGCCGAGGTGGACGAGGTGGTGGAGGTAGGGGAGCTGGACCCGGAGTGCGTGGTGACGCCCGGGGTGTACGTGGACCGGGTGGTGGTGCGGCCCAGGGAGCCCCGCCCCTGGCACGAGCCCATGTGAAGGAGGTGGGGAGAGCGATGGCCGGAGAGCGGCTGGACGAGCAGGCTATGGCCCTGCGGGCCGTAAAGGAGTTCCAGGACGGCATGGTGGTGAACCTGGGCGTGGGCATACCCACCCTGTGCAGCCTCTATGTGCCGCCCGAACGCGACATCTTCTTCCATTCCGAGAACGGCATCATCGGCTTCGGGCCGGTGGTGACCGACCCCGCCGAGGCGGACGTGAACCTGGTCAACGCCAGCATCCAGCCGGTGAAGCCCAGGCCGGGCATGGCCATCGTCGACCATGCCGAGAGCTTCGCCATCATCCGCGGCGGCCGCATAGACATCACGGTACTGGGCGCCATCGAGGTGTCGGAGAAGGGCGACCTGGCCAACCACCACCTGCCCGGGAAGCCCATCGGCAGCCTGGGCGGGGGCATGGATCTGGCCTTCAATGCCAAGAAGGTCATCGCCCTCATGACCCACACCACCAAGGACGGCCGCCCCAAGATCGTCCGAGAGCTGACCCAGCCCCTGACGGTGCCCCGCTGCGTGAAGCTCATCATTACCGACATCGCCGTCATCGAGGTGACGCCCCAGGGGCTGCTGCTGAAGGAGCTGGTGCCGGGCTGGACGCCGGAAGAGGTCCAGGCCCTCACCGATGCCCCACTGCGTGTGGCCGAAGACCTGAAGGTTATGGAACTGCTCTGACCACGGCAGCGCTGGGGCTCCCGGGCTGCCGCGGCCAGAGGGCGACAGCGAGAGAGACCCGAAAGGGCTGTTAGGAGGGGCTGATGAAAGGCCTTGGTGTGGCGCTGCCTACGTTCGTGCCCGACCTGTCCTTCCAGGACATGGTGGACCTGGCGGTGCGCGCGGAAGAGCTGGGCTACGAGCGCTTCTATACCACCGAGTCGCTGACCGACACGCTGGCCATAGACATGGCCATCGCCCTGGCGACCCGCCGTATCCTGGTGGGCAGCTTTCTGGCCATCATCTACCATCGCCATCCCCTGGTGGCCTACCAGGGTGCCGTCACCATCGGTGACCTGTCGGGCGGGCGTTTCGTCTTGGGCCTGGGCGTGGGGCACGGGCCCCGACTGCAGGCGCTGGGCCTGAACCCCGGCCGCCCCCTGGAGGACATGCGCCGGTACGTGCAGCAGGTCAAGGGGCTGGCAGCGGGCGAGCGTGTCTATCCCCTGCCCCGTCAGATGTACCTGGAGTACGAGCTGGGGATCAGGCGCCCGCGTCACCGCCTGCCCGTCCACATCGGCGCGGTGGGGCCGGGCATGGCGGAGCTGGCCGGTGAGGTGGCCGATGGCGCCGCCATGTACATGGTGCCCCTGTCGGCCATCCCGGTGATGAGGGAGAGGGTGGCCCAGGGCGCGCGCAAGGCCGGCAGGGACCCCTCCCAGGTGGAGCTGGTGCTGGGGCTGCACCTGCTCCTGTCCGACGACCTGGAAAAGGCCCGGCACCGCGCCCGCCAGGCCCTCACCTACTGGGTGGGGCTTCCGGCCTACAACCGCGCCATCAGGGTGGCCGGCTTCGAGGACGAGGCACGACGCATCCGAGAGGCCTTCGAGCGTGGGGACATGGAGGGCATCCGCTCCAACATCAGCGACGAACTGGTGGACGAGTTCTGCGCCGTGGGCCCGCCCCGGCGCTGCCTGGAGCGGGTGGAGGCCTTCCGTCAGGCGGGCGTGGACGCCATCGTCCTGATGATAGACCCCGTGGAGGAGGGCCGGGACTACCGCCAGCAGGTAGAGCACGCCCTGGAGTCGCTGGCCCGCATCTCCGCCTGAACTGCCCTGCGTACGAAGCCGGGGGAGGGCCTGCTAGGCCCTCCCCCGGCAGGCTGTGCCCCTCTGCGCCTCAGTACGCTTCCGCTACCAGCTCGTCCAGGGCCGGCTTGACGTGGGTCATGAACTTCTCCAGGTTGTAGATGACCCGCTCCTTGGGCATCTGGGCGTAGTGGAAGATGAGGACGATGTACTCCGCCGGCATCTTGCGCCAGTGCTGCACGAGCTGGTCCTTGACCTCGTCCACAGTGCCGAAGGAGTAGAGGCCGGTGTCGATCATGGAGCGGACGATGTCGCTGGGATCGCTGAGGCGGCGGCGCCCCATGGCGGCGTAGAAGTTCTTGAAGATCTCCGAGTCGTACCTGTCCAGGCACTGGATGGCCTCTTCGGTGGTCTCGCCGATCTCCAGCCAGCGGACGATGGCCTGGTTCTGGCCCAGGGCGTAGTTGCGGCCGGCCTCCTGGGCCGCCTGCACGTAGAGGTGGCCGGCCTGCTCCGCCCGGGCCAGACTGGTGAAGTAGACAGGCACGAAGCCCTTGCGCCCGGCGTACTCGATGGTCTCGGGGCTGCCGCTGCTGGCCAGGAACACGGGCGGGTGAGGCTTGGTGTAGGGGGCGGGCACCACGCTCACCCGGCGCACGTGGCCGCGCTCGTCCACCTCGCCGGGAGCGCCCAGGCGACCGGTGACCCCTACCAGGCCCAGGGGCCAGTCGTCCACGCCGGTTTCGTAGGGGTAGGGTATCTTCCAGAACTCGCCGTCGTACTCGATGCTGTCCTGCGTCCAGGCCCGCAGGACTATCTCCACCGCCTCCTCGAAGATGCGGCGGTTGATCTCGTCGTCCTTGATAATGCGCTCGTCGATGGCCGCCGAGCCCACGCCGCCGCCGATGAGGGAAGGGTCGCTCTGGGCTGCCGAGGGCGACCGGGTGGCCCTGGTGCCCAGGTGCTGGCCGATGACGTTGGTCCAGCGCGACTGGTAGCCCCTGGCGAAGCCCACGAAGCAGCGGCCCTTGGTCAGGTGGTCGAGGATGGCCGTCTCCTCGGCCACGCGGATGGGGTCCTGGGTGCTCATGACGTAGCCCAGCTGGCCCACACGTACGTTGCGGGTGATGGCCGCCCAGTAGCCGTTGAGGATGCCGGGGCTGGGCCCCACCTCGTAGCCCTCGGACCAGAAGTGGTGCTCAATGGTGGCCACGCCCCACAGGCCCAGCTCGTCGGCCGCCCGGACGATGTCCGTCCAGCCTTCCAGGGTCTGCTGGTAGCGCTCCACGTTGCGGCCGATGGGGCGGAGCCGTATGCGCTCCTCCTCGTCGGCGGCGGGGATCACAGGATATATCTGGAGGATGACCTTGACCATAGCCTTCACCCCCGGCGATGTATCGCAAGACATTATAAGCGATTGGCCGGCTCTTACTGTCAAGGCAGGCAGGCCTGGCTGGCCAGGGGCTCTGCGAGGGGCGGAAGCCCCGGCCCCGAGGGAAGCCCCGGCCGCGTTGACACCCTTCCTTAGTCCTGCCTAAAATCGAGGCAAGCCTGTCGACGACCTCGCCTGCCACCACGAAGGGGGTGCCCCGCCATGACCCAAGCTGCTGCCGCACGTAGCCTGTGGGACAAGGACCAGTGGCAGGGCCTGCCCGTCCACCGCTCCCTCCTGACGCCGCTCATGCTTCTCGAACGCACCCTGCACGTGTTCCCAGAAAAGGAAGGGGTGGTGGATGGCTCCCGCCGCCTGACCTTCGGCCAGTTCGGGGCCCGCGTTTACCGCCTGGCCAGCGCCCTCAAGCGCCACGGCATCGGCAAGGGAGACCGGGTGGCGCTGCTCTGTCGCAACTCCCTGGAGGTGCTGGAGGCGCACTTCGCCGTGCCCCAGATCGGCGCGGCCATGGTGCCCATCAACGTCCGCCTGAGCACGGAAGAGGTCGCCTACATCCTGCAGCATTCGGGTGCCAGGGCCATCGTGCTGGACCGGGAGCTGGCGGGACTCCTGGCCCCCGTCCGCGACCAGGTGCCGCTGTCGCTGGTGCTCCTGGCCGATATCTCCTCGCGGCATGGGCAGGAGCCGCCCGACTCGGCGGTGGAGGGTGTGGACTACGAAGAGTTCCTGGCCGAGGGCAGCCCCGACCCCTTCCCTTACGATGTGGACGACGAGGAGCAGGTCATCAGCATCAACTACACTAGCGGCACCACCGGGCGGCCCAAGGGCGTCATGTATACCCACCGGGGCGCCTACCTCAACGCCCTGGGCGAGATCATCGAGACGGGGCTGCGGCCGGAGAGCGCCTACCTGTGGACGCTGCCCATGTACCACTGCAACGGTTGGTGCTTCACCTGGGCGGTGACGGGCATCGGCGCCAAGAACGTCTGCCTGCCCAAGGTGGAAGCGGCCGACGTCTTCCGGCTGATCGAGCAGGAGGGGGTGAGCCACTTCTGTGGCGCCCCCACGGTGCTCATCATGCTGGCCCAGGGCCGGCCCCACGCCGAGTACCGTTTCCCGCGGCCGGTGACCATCGTCACCGCAGCCGCCCCGCCGCCTCCCACCATCATCCAGGCCATGGAGGAGATGGGCGCGCGGGTGATCCACGTCTACGGGCTCACCGAGACCTATGGCCCCCACACAGTGTGCGAGTGGAAGGTGGAGTGGGACGGCCTGCCCCTGGAGCAGCGCGCCCGCCTCAAGGCCCGCCAGGGCGTGGGCTACATCCACGCCCCCGAGCTGCGGGTGGTGGACGAGGAGATGCGGGACGTGCCCCCCGATGGCAGGACCATCGGCGAGGTGGTGATGCGGGGCAACAACGTCATGAAGGGGTACTACAACGACCCCGAGGCCACCGCCAAGGCCTTCCGCGGCGGCTGGTTCCACAGCGGCGACCTGGGGGTCATGCACCCCGACGGCTACATTGAACTCATGGACAGGGCCAAGGACATCATCATCTCCGGCGGCGAGAACATCTCCAGCGTGGAGGTGGAGCGGGCCCTGTACCAGCACCCGGCCGTGCTGGAGTGCGCCGTCATCGGCATCCCCGACGAGAAGTGGGGCGAGGTGCCCAAGGCCTACGTGGTGCTGAAGCCGGGTGCCAGCGCCTCCCCCGAGGAGCTCATCGATTTCTGCCGCCAGCGGCTGGCCCGCTTCAAGGCCCCCAAGGCCGTGGAGCTGGTGGCGGAGCTGCCCAAGACCTCGACGGGCAAGGTGCAAAAGTTTAAGCTGAGGGAAAAGGACTGGGCCGGCTACGAGAAGCGCATCCACTGAGGGAGGCGGGAGCCATGCAGGCCACCAAGACGTACAAGAACATCCTCTACGAGAAGCAGGGCCGCATCGCCTATGTGACCATGAACCGGCCCGACAAGCGCAACGCCCTGTCGCTGGAGCACATGCAGGAGCTGACCGACTGCTTCCGCGCCATCGGCCAGGACAGGGACGTGGCCGTGGCGGTGCTGCGGGGCAACGGGCCCGCCTTCTGCGCCGGCCACGACATCGCCGAGATGGTGGGCAGGGACGCCGGCTTCTACCGGCACCTGTTCGAGACCTGCACCGAGATGATGGACACCATACAGTCCATACCCCAGCCGGTGATCGCCCAGGTGCACGCCATCGCCACCGCCGCCGGCTGCCAGCTCGTGGCCACCTGCGACCTGGCGGTGGCCGCCGAGGAGGCGCGCTTCGCCACCCCGGGCGTGCGCATCGGCCTCTTCTGCTCCACTCCTATGGTGGCCGTCAGCCGCAACCTCCCGCGCAAGAAGATGATGGAGATGCTGCTGACGGGAGAGCCCATTAGCGCCCAGGAGGCCCTGCACTACGGCCTGGTCAACAAGGTGGTGCCCGGCGAGCGGCTGGAGGAAGAGACGCGGGCGCTGGCGGAGAAGATCGCCGCCTCGAGCCCCTTCGTCATCGGCCTGGGCAAGCAGGCCTTCTACCGCCAGCTGGAGATGCCCCAGCACCAGGCGTACCTGTACGCCCAGGAGGTCATGTCGCTCAACGCGCTGGCCGCCGACGCCCAGGAGGGCATGTGCGCCTTCCTCGACAAGCGTCCCGCTAACTGGCAGGGGCGCTGAGCGCCGCGGGGCGGGGGGCCGGTCAGCGCTGCACGGCGGCCCGCCCCTGCTGGAGGAGGGACGTCAGGCGGCCGGTCACGCCCCGCCAGGCCGACTCGGGCAGGTTTACCAGCGCCAGGCTCGCCGCCACCAGCAGTAGCCCCGGGAACAGGAGGGGCGGCAGGGGCTCGCCCAGGACGATGGCCCCCAGCAGCACCCCCGACACGGGAATGGCGAACACGAAGGCGCTTATGCGGCTGGCGCCGTGGCGCTGCACCGACCAGAACCAGAGCACCGAGCCCACCGCCGTGGTGAAGAGGCCCATGTAGACCACGCTCAGCAGGGCCTCGGACGTGAAGCGCACCGGCTCCCACCACTCGTGGACCGCGACCGCGGTCATGAAGGCGCAGGCCACGGCCATCTGGCACGTCACCAGGGCGTGGAAGTCCTCCCAGCCCGGACCCGGCTGCCGCATTATGAGGGTGCCGGCGGCCCAGGACGCCGCTCCCGCGCCGATGGCCATCAGGGCCGGCCAGTGGAACTCCAGCGACGAGCCGCTCTTGGCGTAGGCCACGACGCCCACCCCGGCGAAGCCGCCCAGCAGGGCCAGCAGCCGCCAGCCGGTGAGCCGCTCGCCTCCCGGCCAGCGCTGGAGGAGCAGGGCCACGAACAGGGGCTGGGTGGACATCATCACCATGGCCAGGCCGGCGTCCAGTCGGTGGACGCCCCAAAAGAAGAGCCCGGTAGGCAGGCCCGTCTGCAGGACGCCGATGGCCACCGCCCGCCTCCAGGCCGGCCAGGAGCGCGGCAGCTTGGGGCGACGCCAGGACAGCACGAGGGCCAGGAGAAGAAAGGCGATCCAGCCCCTGATGGAGGCCAGAGTCCAGGGAGGGATGTCGGCCGTGCCGATGCGCCCGGCTACGCCATTGGAGCCCCACAGGGTGCAGGTGAGGACGGCTGCCGCTATTCCCGCTGCGTCCAGGGGCCGGCCGCCCCGCAGCGCTGGCCCGGGCCGAGGGGAGCTGTCCCCGGACGCCCTCTCCCCCGCTCGGGGAGTGCCCGACATAGCCTCAGCGTTGCTCCCGCCGCGACGATTGGCGCATGCGCTGGTAGCGCTCGAGCATCTCCTGCTCCGCCTGGCGGGCGGCCTCACGGGCCTCTTCCCATGCCTGGCGCGCCTGGGAGGCCGCTCCTTCGGCCACGCGCCGCAACGGGCGCAGCACGTCTTCCCCCCCTTCGCCCCTGGCCAGGCCCCGTAGTCGCTGGCGCACCTCCTCTTTCCGCACCGGCGACATGAGCAGGTAGGCAGCCATTCCTGCAGCGAGGCCCAGGGCGAGCCCCAGGACGAAGCGCATCCCTAATCCCCCTATCCGGCGCGAGCGCGCCCGCGCATGCGGCCCAGCACCGAGACGAAGCGGCGGGCCGCCATCATCAGACCGTACCCCTTCGCCACCGGCCGGACCACCGTGTCCGAGACGAAGGCGGTGGTGGAGCGCACCGTCTCCATGCTCTCGCGCAGGTTGGACAGGGCGGGGGGCAGGTTATCGTTGACCAGGTGGTTCACGCGCGATACGAGCCCCCGCACCTGCAGCAGCACCACCAGCAGCACCAGGGAGACGAGGATGCTGAAGAGGAAGACCACCGTGCCGGCGATGGTGAAGGCCACGATGGTGACGTCGCGCAGGTCTTCCAGAGTGTCGATGCCCATGACCGCCTCTGACCTCCCCTGGGCGGGGCCACGTGCCGCCCATTATAGCAGATGATAGCAGGCGGCTCTACCGGCCCCGCCGCAGGGGCCGCCGGATGACGCCGCCGCCCAGCACCCGCTCCCCCTGATAGAACACCACCGCCTGTCCGGGCGTGACGGCCCGCTGCGGCTGGAGGAAGCGTACCAGTCCGGCATCGCCCTCCGTCGTCAGCAGGGCGGGCACCGCCGGTGCCCGGTAGCGGACCTTGGCCTCCACCTCCACCGGGCCGGCAGGCGGGCTGCCGGACACGAACCGCAGGGCCTCGCACTCGGCCCCCTCGGCGTACAGCTCTTCTTCGCTGCCCACTACGATGGCATTGGCGCGGGCGTCTACTTCCAGCACGTATAGGGGGGCGCCGCCCCCGCGGGCAGGCAGGCCTCTCCTCTGGCCCACGGTGTAGTTGACGATGCCGTCGTGCTGGCCCAGCACGTTGCCCTGCTGGTCCAGAATGGGGCCGGGCGCCGCCCCCGCCCGCTCTCGCACGAAGGCGCGATAGTCCCCGCCCGGGATGAAGCAGATGTCGGCCGAGTCAGGCTTGTCGGCGTTGGGCAGGCCCAGGCTGCGGGCGATGGCCCGCACCTCGTCCTTGGTGTGCTCGCCGATGGGGAACAGGGTGCGCGACAGCTCCTCCTGGCCCAGCATGTACAGGACATAGGACTGGTCCTTGGCCTCGTCCACCGCCCGCCACAGCTCGTAGCCTGTGGGGCCCAGGCGGCGGCGGGCGTAGTGCCCGGTGGCCACGTAGTCGCAGCCCAAGGCCAGGGCGTACTCCAGCAGCGGCCCGAACTTTATGTGCTGGTTGCAGGCGATGCAAGGGTTGGGGGTGCGCCCGCTGGCATACTCGCCCACGAAGTAGTCCACCACCCGCGCCTGGAACTGGCGCTCGAAGTTGAGGACGTAGTGGGGTATGCCCAGCACGTCGGCAGCGGCCCGAGCGTCTTCCGTGTCCTCCACGGAGCAGCAACGGCGCTGCAGCCGCGGGGCCGCTGGGTCCTCCAGCGTCCACAGCCGCATGGTCACGCCTACGACCTCGTAACCCTGCTCCAGCAGCAGGGCAGCGGCGACGGACGAGTCCACCCCGCCCGACATGGCCACCAGCACGCGCTCCCTGCCCATCTCCAACCCCATGTTATAATGGCGGCGGCGAGGCCAAAAGGGCCCGAATCTCATGGGTATGCGCCGCGGGGCGGCCCGTTGAGCGCAACGAGGAAAAGGAGGTGATGTAGCTGGGCGCAGCCGTGCGTTACGATTCCGGCACGCTGGCCAGGAAGCTCGTGGACGTCCTGTCCGAGAAGCAGGCCAGCGACATCGTCCTCCTGGACATCAGCGACGTCGCCACCTTCGCCGATTACTTCGTCATCGCCACCGGTGAGACCAAGAGGCAAATGGAGGCCGTCCTCGCCGCCCTCGAGGAGGAGCTGGACAAAGAAGAAGTAACTCTGCTGGGGCGGGAGGGCAGCCCCGAGACCGGCTGGGTGCTCCTGGACCTGGGAGACATCGTCGTCCACATCTTCGGCCCCGAAGAACGCTCCTATTACGACTTGGAAGGGCTCTGGCACCGTGCCCGACCGGTGGTCAGGGTGCAGTAGCGGGGATGCCAGGCCCGGGGAGGACGGCATGAGCGTGGCCGATGCCTACCGCACCGTGGTGAGCAAGCGCGACTCGCGCGAGTTCACCGCCGACCCCATACCCGAAGAGGTGGTCAGGCGCATCCTCCAGGCCGGACGCATGGCCGGCAGCTCCCGGAACAGCCAGCCCTGCCGCTTCATCCTCATCCGCGACCGGGCCCAGAAGGAGGCCCTGGCCGCGTGCTGCAATTCGGCCATGTGGGCCATCGAGGCGCCGCTGGTGGTCGCCATCGTCGTGCAGGACGGGGCCTCCGACTACGACGAAGGCCGGGCCGCCCAGAACATGATGGTGGCTGCCTGGGCCCACGGCGTGGCCTCCTGCCCCTTCACCATGCACAACGCGGAGTGTGCGCGGAGGGTGCTGGGCCTGCCCGAGGGGTGGCGGCCCGGGCACGGCATCGCCTTCGGCTACCCCAAGTCGGAGGAGTCGCGGCACCGCGGCCAGCCCCGCCTGCCTTTGGAGGAGCTGGTCCACCACGAGCGCTGGTAGCCCTAGCGCCGCGCCAGGTCGCCCAGGAAGTCCAGCAGCAGCCGGTTGACGTCCTCGGGCCTCTCCTGCTGCGTCCAGTGCCCGCAGTCGCGCAGCATCTCCAGGCGCAGGGCTGGCACCCAGCGCTCCATTCCTTCCGCCATCTCGGGCCGGAGCACCGGGTCCTTGTCGGTCATGACCACCAGGGCGGGGCAGGTCACCTGCCGCTCGTGCAGGTGCTGGGTGGCCTCCCAGTTGCGGTCGATGTTGCGGTAGTAATTGAGGGGCCCGGTGAGCCCGCCCTCCTGGAAGGCCCGCAGAAAGACCTGGAAGTCCTCGTCGGAGAGGAAGTCGGGGCGCCCGGCCACCCCCTCGTACAGGCGGCGCAGGCGCCCGGGCAGGTCCTGGGCGAAGATCCCTTCTGCGCGGCCCGGCTCTTGGAAGACGAGCACATAGTTGAACTGCTGCGCCCCCGACTCCACCATCTCCCGTAGCCGGGCGGTAGGCGGGAAACCGGGGCGGCCGCGGTAGGGCACGTTCAGGCTGACCAGCCGCTCCACCCGTTGGGGGTGCATCACGGCCACCATCCAGACGATGATGCCGCCCCAGTCGTGGCCTACCAGGGCCGCCTTCTCGATATCCAGGGCGTCCATCAGGCCCACCACATCGCCCACCAGATGGTGGATATCGTAGTCCTCGATGCGGGACGGCTTGTCCGTGTCGCCGTAGCCCCTCAGGTCGGGAGCGATGGCGCGCAGTCCGGCGGCGGCCAGGGCGGGCAGCTGGTAGCGCCAGGAGTACCACAGCTCGGGGAAGCCGTGCAGGAAGATGACGGGAAAGCCTCGGCCCGCCTCCACGTAGTGGAAGCGGATGCCGTTGGCGTGCACGTAGCGGTGCTGCCAGCCTTCCTGCCTGGTCATGACGCCTGCTCCTTTCCCTCCGGTTGGGGTGCCTCCTCCTTCTCCTCCGCCTCCTCGCGCTCTCGGGGGCGACCGGCGCGGCGCAGGGCCTCGCCCATCTCGCGCAGGCGGGCATCCACCAGGGCGTTGAGGCTGCCTTCTGGGTAGGAGCCGTCGGGCTGGCGCTCGCCCGCCGGCAGGCCTGTGAGCAGCTCCAGGGCCTGGTCCACCGTCTCTACCGCGTAGACGTGGAACTGGCCCTGCCTCACCGCCTCCACCACCTCCTCGCGCAGATTGAGGTGGCGGCGGTTGCGGGCGGGTACGATGACCCCCTGCGTGCCGGTGAGGCCTTTGGCGCGGCACACTTCGAAGAAGCCCTCGATCTTCTGGTTCACGCCCCCCACCGGCTGCACCTCCCCCTTCTGGTTGACGGAGCCCGTCACTGCCAGGTCCTGACGGATGGGCACCTGGGCCACCGCCGAGAGGATGGCGCACAGCTCGGCCAGGGAAGCGGAATCGCCCTCTACCGGCTCGTAGGCCTGCTCGAAGGAGACGCTGGCCGAGAGCGAGAGGGGCCTCTCCTGGGCGTACTTCCAGCCGAGGTACCCGCTGATGGTGAACACGCCCTTGTCGTGTATGCGGCCCGATAGCTGCGACTCGCGGTCGATGCTGACGATGCCCCGCTGGCCCAGGAACACGCGGGCGGTGATGCGTGATGGCCGGCCGAAGCTGAAGTCGCCCATGTCCAGCACCGCCAGGCCGTTGACCTGCCCCACCACCTGCCCTGCCACGTCCACCATGATGACGCCACGGGAAATGAGCTCCCGTACCCGCTCCTCCACCAGGTTGAGGCGATAGTACTTTTCGCGGATGGCGCGGTACACGTGCTGGGCAGTGATGACCTCGGAGCCCTCCTGCGCCGCCCAGTAGTCGGCCTCCACCAGGATGTCGCGGAGCTGGCCGAAGCGGGCCGTGAGCTTCTCCTGGTCTTCCACCATGCGGGAGGCGTGCTCGATGATCTTGGCCACGGCATCGGCCTGGAAGGGACGCAACGACTCGTCGCGGCAGCAACTGGACACGAAGCGGGCGTAGAGGCCCACGGTCTCGTCCGTCAGCGGTATCTGGTAGTCGAAGTCGGCCTTGACCTTGAACAGCTCCCAGAAGTGGGGGTCGTAGGTGGAGAGGAGGAAGTAGGACAGGGGGTCGCCGGTGATGATGACCTTGAGCTGCACCGGTATGGGCTCCGGGCGCAGCCCTTGCGGCACCAGCAGGCCCAACCCCTCCATGGGGTCTTCCAGGCGCACCTGACCGGTGCGGAGCACTCGCTTCAGCCCCTCCCAGGAGCCCGGCTTGGTGACCAGGTCGTTCAGGTCGAGTATGAGGTAGCCGCCGTTGGCCCGGTGCACCGCCCCCGGGCGCAGGAGGGTGTGGTCGCTGAAATACGTACCCATGTAGGCCTTGCGCTCGATGCGCCCGAACAGGTTGGACCAGGTGGGGTTGGTCTCGATGACGATGGGCGGCCCCTCGGCGCGGCCGTTGTCCACGAACAGGTTGCAGCGAAAGGCCAGGAAGGGGTCCACCTGCCCCTCCGGGCTGGGACGGGGCACCGGCGGCACGGGCGGCTGGTCGGCGCGGAACAGGTCCAGGTTGGCCAGGGTGTGGGAGCGCAACTCCTCCAGGTAGGAGACCACCTGCGGGTACTGCTGGAAGGAAGCGATGGCCTGCCGGAACAGGGCGTCCACGGCCGCCTGCCCTACCTGGCGGTCCAGCTCGCGCAGCTTCTGCACCAGCTCTTGCTCCAGGGCCCGCAGCCGCTCGCCCACCTCGTTGACGGCCTCGGAGACCTGCCGCTGCCGCTCCTCCAGGGCCCGCCGCATGATGGGGTCGAGGCTGGCCACCTCCTCGGGGGTGGCTGGCCGGCCACCGATGAGGGGCACGATGGTGACGCCCATGGGGGAAAAGCGCAGGGCGAAGCCCGCGGCTTGCGCCTGCTGCTGGGCCTGCTCCATCAGCCTCTGGGCCTCACGCTGGCTGACCTCGATGAGCTCCCGTCGCTGCTGTTCGTACTCCTCGCTGGAGAACGCCCGCTTGATGAACGCCTGGGCGTTCTCCAACAGTTCGCGCAGGCTATCGCGCAGGCGACGGCCCTCACCGGCGGGCAGGCGTATGGCCTGGGGACGGTCGGGGTCGCGAAAGTTGTAAAGGTAGCACCAGTCATCGGGGATGCGCGCCGCCCCCGCCTCCTGCTGGCGAGCGATGGCCCGCCGCACGTACTCGCGGATGGCGCTGGTGCGGCCGGTGCCCGTCAGACCGCTGACGAAGATGTTGTAGCCCGGGCGCTCGACGCTGAGCCCGAACTCCAGTGCGCGGATGGCCCGCTCCTGCCCCACGAACTCTTCCAGGGGCGCCACCTCGTCGGTCTTCTGGAAGCGGAAGCGGGCCGGGTCTACCGTCAGCCGCAGCTCTTCGGGCGCCAGGCGCAGGTCGCCTGTCCCAGCCATAGCCCCTCCTCCCTCACTCCGAGTCGCCGAAGGCCCAGCGGTCGACATCGCGCCGGTAGGGGACGATGTCCGATTCCTGGAAGAAGAGGGCGATCTCGCGCTGGGCCGTCTCTTCCGAGTCGGAGCCGTGCACCAGGTTGTGGGTGATGTCCAGCCCCAGGTCGCCGCGGATGGTGCCCGGCGCCGCCTTCCTGGGGTCCGTGGCGCCCATGGTCTGGCGCACCACCTCCACGGCGTGGGGGCCCTCCAGCACCGCGGCCACGATGGGCGACGAGGTGATGAAGCCCACCAGTTGCCCAAAGAAGGGCTTGTCGACGTGCTCGGCGTAGTGCCGACGCGCCAGCCCCTCGTCCACCTGCAGCAGGCGCAGGGCGGCGATACGCAGGCCCCGCCTCTCCAGTCGCGAGATTATCTCCCCTACCAGGCCCCGCTGCACGGCGTCGGGCTTGATGAGCACGAGGGTGCGCTGCATGTTCTGGGCCATTGTAGCACCTCCCAGCTATGGTCTCGGCGGCGGCCCCAGGGCCGGCTCGCGCAGGTAGACGGGCCGCAGGAGGGACGGCGGCGCCGCCTTGCCTTCCTGCAGCCGTTGCCAGCCCAGCTCCGCCAGGTAGGCGGCGCGGCGGCGGCCCGCCTCGCCCGTCACAGCGTAAGCGCCAGGGGGGAGGCCCGCCAGCAGCTCCGGCGTCACCTCCCCGCAGACGATGGCGTCCCCAGGCATGTCCATGAGCAGCGCCTCGGCGGTCGAAAGCCGCGGCGGCGAGAGCTGCACCGTCTGCCCGTCCTGCCAGGCATAGGCGGCCCAGGCCAGTTCTCCCCGTCCTGCCTGGTGCACTGCCACCACCGGCCGCCCGCAACGCAGGTGAGGGTACGCGTCCAGCTCCAGCCTGCCCACGCCCACCGCCGCCAGCCCCAGGGCGTAGGCGAGCCCCTGGGCCGTGGCCACGCCCACGCGCAGGCCGGTATACATGCCCGGCCCCAGGCAGACGAACACCGCCCGCAGGTCGGCCTTGATGGCGCCGGCCTGGGCGAGCAGCCTGTCCAGGGTGGGCAGCAGCTCCACGGTGTGGTTACGGCGGCAGCGCCAGGTCACCTCCGCCAGCAAGCGTCCCTCTTGCGAGAGGGCCAGGGACGCCATCTCCGAGGCCGTGTCCAGGGACAGCTCCACGGTCACGCCCTCGCCCGCGCTTTCGTCTCTAGCCGGAGCGCCTCCAGTAGCTGTCGGGAGCGCTCGCCGGTTGCCGAGAACGAGAGCCGCCTGCGGCTCGCGCCCGTGACCTCGAACCTGACCAAGAGGTGATCGTCGGGGAACACGTGCCAGGCCCGGTCCGGCCACTCCACCGCCAGCACGCCGTCGCGGCAGTACTCGTCGAGGGCCAGCTCTTCCGCCTCCTCGGGGGTCGCCAGTCGGTAGAGGTCGGCGTGATAGAGCTTCAGGCGTCCCTCGTACTCGCCTAGCAGGACGAAGGACTTGCTGGACACGCCCTCCTTCACCCCTAGGCCGCGGGCCAGCCCCTGCACCAGCACCGTCTTGCCCGACCCCAGCTCGCCCGAGAGGAGGAGCACGTCTCCAGGCCTGACATAGCGGGCCAGCTTTTCGCCCAGGCGGCGTGTCTGGGCGGGGGTGCCTGTCTCGATGACCAGGTGGGCTCCGGTCATGGCCTTCGGAGGTGGTCCCAGCCCGGCACGGGGAAGTCCAGGGGGCGGCCCTGCTCGTCCAGCACGGCGATGCCTTGCCCTTCCACCACCTCACCGATGACGGTGACAGGCCCGGGCACCTTCTCCCGGAGGGAGGCCAGGGCCTCGGACGGCCCGGCCAGGAGTAGCTGGTAGTCCTCGCCGCCAGTGCAGGCCAGGGCCAGGGCGCGGTCGGGACAGGCGCGGCGCAGGGCGTCGCTCAGGGGCAGCGTGGCGGCATAAATCACGGCGCCGACGCCGCTCAGGCGGCAGATGTGGCCCAGGTCCTGCAGCAGCCCGTCGGAGATATCGATGGCGCAGGGGATGCGAAGCCTGGCCGCCTCCTGGCCCAGGGCCAGGGGAGGACGGGGCCGCGAATGGGCGAGGGCCAGTGGGCCCTCGGTCTGGCCCCGCCGCAGCAGCTCCAGCCCCGCTGCGGCGTCGCCGAGGGTCCCGCTCACCGCCAGGACGTACCCGGGCCGGGCCCCGTCCCGCCGCAGCAGGAGGGGCTGCCCGTGGCTGTCGGTCTGGGCGTGGCCCAGCAAGGCCACCGTCACCACCGCCTCGGGGGCGCGGACGATGTCCCCCCCGGCCACGGCGACGCCGTAGGCGCGAGCGCACTCGTCCAGGCCCCTGTAGAGCTCCTCCACCGCCTCCAGGGGCGTTTCGGGCGGCAGGCCCAGGGTCACCAGGGCGAAGTCGGGGACGGCGCCCATGGCCGCCACGTCGCTGACGTTCACCGCCAGGGCCTTCCAGCCCACATCGGCCCAGGGGTGGACGCCGGGGAGGAAGTGCACGCCGGCCACCATGGTGTCGGTGGTGGCGACGATGAACGCGTCGTCGGCCCGCCACACCGCGGCATCGTCGCCGATGCCCAGCACCAGCCCCGGCGCCGGCCTGCCTGCGATGGCCGCCAGCCGTTCTATGAGGCCGAACTCCCCCACCGAGCCTACGTCCATCGACAGCGATTATCGCACGGGTGCTGGACAGGGGCGAGTTTGTTCACCTGCCGGCCCTCGCCTATCATTCCGCTGAAGGGGCCATGCGCATCGCTATAGTGTCCGACGTCCACGCCAACCTGGCCGCGCTGGAGGCCGTTCTGCGCCACGCCGAGGCCGAGGGCGCTCTGGATGGCCTCTGGTGCCTGGGCGACATGGTGGGATACGGCCCCCAGCCCTGCGAGGTGCTGGACCGGCTACGGGAAGCAGGGGCGCGGCCGGTGGCGGGTAATCACGACCTGGCGGCGGTGGGCCTCGTCTCCACCGAGGACTTCAATCCGGCGGCGGCGGCTGCCGTCCACTGGACGGCGCGGCAGCTCCGTGACGCCGACCGGCGCTACATCGAATCGTTGCCGCAGGTGCGGCGGGAAGAGGGCTTCACCCTGGTGCACGGCACCCTGCGATGGCCCGTGTGGGAGTATCTGTACTCTTACGACGCCGCCCTGGCGCACCTCTCGCGACAGGACACGCCCTTCGGCCTGGTGGGGCACACTCACATCCCCATGCTGGTGGTAGAGGACGGGCGCTTCCCGCGCGGCTGCGAGCTGTTCTATCTCCAGGACGGTGCCGTGGTGGAGCTGCGGCCGGGCAGGCGGCTGGTGCTGAACCCCGGCAGCGTGGGGCAGCCGCGGGACGGCGACCCCCGCGCCTCGTACGCCATTTACGACAGCGAGGCCGGCACCTTTTCGCTGCATCGGGTGGAGTACGACATCGCCGCCACGCAGAAGCTCATCGAAGAAGCAGGTCTGCCCCGCTGGCTCAGCGAGAGGCTGGCGGTGGGCCGGTGATCTCGCCGCCCTCGGGCTCCGAGTGGTGGCTGTAGGGCTCCACGTACACCACCGCGTCCCTCACCTCCGGCACCTCCTCGCGGAGGCGGCGGGTGATACGGCAGGCCAGCTCGTGGGCCTCGCCCAGGGTCACGTGGTCGGGCAGGTCCAGGGCTACGTCCAGGTGCACCCACTTGCCAGCCTGGCGCATGCGCAGGGAGTGGTAGCCAGTGCCGGCGCCCGTCTCCTCGGCCAGAATGCGCCGCACCTCCGCCTCTACGGCCAGGGAAGGGGCGGCATCCAGCAGCCCCTTAGTCGTGCGCAGGCCCAGCCGGGTGGCCGTGTAGACCATGACCGCGGCCACGGCCAGGGCTGCGGCCGGGTCGAGCCACTGGACGCCGAAGCGGCCGCCCAGCAGGCCCGCCAGCGCCGCCGTCTTGGCCCACAAATCGGTGGAGAAGTGGAAGGCGTCCGCCTCCAGGGCGTAGGAGCCGTAGGTGCGGGCCACGCTGCCCAGGTAGCGGGCGGCCGCGTAGTCCACGACGATGGTGGCGGCCACCACGGCTATGGCGGCGGTTGGCACCTGCAGGTCGTAGCCGGTGGCCAGACGGACGCCCACCTCGGCGGCGATAAAGATAGCTATGACTGCTACCAGCGCCACCTGGACGAGCGAGGAGAAGTTCTCGAACTTGGCGTGGCCATAGTGGTGGCCTGGGTCGGGCGGACGGGAGGCCATGGACACGCCCCAGTAGGCGAAGAGGGAGGCTGCCAGGTCGAAGACCGAGTGGCCGGCATCGGCCAGCACCGCCAGGGAGCCGGTGAAATACGCCACCAGCCCCTCCACAGCGATGAGGAGCACGTTTATGGCCACCGATGCCGCGGCTGCGAGGCGCTTGGGCCGGGCCGCCGGGTCGATGTAGCGGGTCGCAGTCACCGGGCAGCACCCCTACAAGGCCATTGTAACTCCCGCGCCCGCGTCCCCGCCCTGCGCCCCTTCCCCGCCGTACGCTACCGGCCGCTATAATAGGCAAGCAGCATGGCACCCGTTAACGTGGTCGTCGCTCTGGGCATCGGCCCCGAGCTACAGGAGCGGATCAGGGCCGTCGACGGGCGCGTGCGCCTCACTGTCCTCGATCGGGCCCAGCGCCATGTCTATCGCGGCGGCCGCCGCCTGTGGGTCGGCTATCCCGAGCACTACGAGCCGCCTCAGGACGAAGAGACGCCGCGACGAGAGCTGCGGGCCATCATGGCCGAGGCAGAGGTGCTCCTGACCACGCCCGTGGTGCCCCCCGACCTGGTGGAGCTGGCCCCTCGCCTGCGCTGGCTACAGCTCACCAGCGCCGGCGCCGACCGCCTGGCCGAGAACCCTGTTTTTGGCAGCGGGGTCACCATCACCACCGCCAGCGGCATCCACGGCATCCCCATCGGCGAATACGTGCTGGGGGCCATGCTGGCCCTGGCCAAGGGCTTTCCCCGGGCGATGACCGCCCAGCGGGAGCGCGCCTGGCGCCAGTACCTGCCCGATGAGCTGCACGGGCGCACTGTGGGCATCGTGGGGCTGGGGGCCATAGGCCGGGAGGTGGCCAGGCTGGCCAAGGCCTTCGGCATGAGGGTGCTCGCCTGCCGCCGTTCCTGTTCGTATCCCCAGGAGCGGCTGGCCGAGGTGCCGGGGGTGGACCTGCTCCTACCCGTAAGCGAGTTGCGCCGCCTGCTGGCCGAGGCGGACTACGTTGTGCTGGCTGTGCCCCTCACGCCCGAGACGAGGGGCCTGATAGGCCGAGAGGAGCTGGCGGCCATGAAGACGGGCGCCTGCCTGGTCAACGTGGCCCGCGGGCCAGTGGTGGACGAGGACGCGCTCCTGGAAGCCCTGCGCTCCGGCCACCTGGGCGGCGCGGTGCTGGACGTGTTCCGCGAGGAGCCCCTGCCGTCCGAGAGCGGCCTGTGGGACCTGCCCAACGTCATCCTCACGCCGCACATCGCCGGGGGCACGCCGCGCTACGTGGAGCGGGCAGTGGACCTGTTCTGCGACAACCTGCGTCGCTACGTGGCCGGACAGCCCCTGCGGAACGTCGTCGACCCCAGGCGCGGCTACTAGGCGAGGGCATCAGGCCAGGAAAGTGCGGGCGCCCTCCAGGATGAAGTCCACGGCGATGGCCATGAGCAGCACACCCACCAGCCGGGTGAGCACCCGCAGGGCCGACTCGCCCAGCAGCCTGAACACGGCCTCGGCCCACGCGAACAGGGCCCAGGCCATAGCGAACACCGCGGCGGCAGCGGCGATGGTCAGGCCTGCCCCTATGCCCTGGGACAGGGAGACGGCGGTGGCCAGGGCCCCTGGCCCCGACAGCAGCGGCACGGCCAGGGGTACCAGCGCCACCTGGAAGACATCGACTCGCACCCCGTCGGCGTCGCTCAGATCCAGGCTCTGCCCCCGCTCCACCATGCGGTAGGCGGGGAATACCAGCAGGGCCCCCGCCGCCACCTGGAAGCTCTGGGCCGATATGCCCATGAACTCCAGCACCTGCTCGCCGCCCAGGGCGAAGACCACCAGCAGCGCGAAGGCGGCGACCACGGACACCGTCGCCGCCCGCACCTGCAGGGGCCGGGGCAACTGCGCCGTAAGCAGGTAGAACACCAGCACGTTGCCGATGGGGTCTATGATGGCGAAGAAGGAGACCAGGGCCCGCGCGAAGTCCTCGCCCATGGGTGGGGAGGGGCCGGTGGCCTAGGGCTGGCCCTCGTCGGAGCGCACCGATACCACTGCCATGCAGGAAACGGCGTCGCCCGGGGCCAGGTCCATCAGGCGCACCCCCTGGGTGCCGCGGCCCTGGACGGATATCTCGTCCACCGGCGTGCGCAGCATGATGCCGTCCTGGGAGGCCACCGCCACCTCGTCGCCCGGGCGCACCACGCGGGCGGCGGCCACCGGGCCGGTGCGGTCGCCCACCTTGTAGGTGACGACCCCCTGCCCGCCCCTCCCCTGCCGGGGATACTGGTCCAGCGGCGTCCGCTTGCCGTAGCCGCGGGCGGTGACCACCAGGAGATGGCCGCCGTCCTTGGCGATGTCCATGGCCACCACCGCGTCGCCGGGGGAGAGCTTGATGCCGCGCACGCCGCCCGACTGCCGCGACGCCTGGCGCAGGGCGCTGACGGGGAAGCGCAGGGCCTTACCCTGGGCCGTCACCAGCACGGCGTCGTCGCCGTCGCGGGCAAGCCGTGCCGAGACCAGCTCATCGCCCTGCTCCAGGTCCATGGCCACCAGCCCGCGCCTGCCGGCCGAGGCGAACTCGGAGAGGGGCGTCCGCTTCACCTCGCCCAGGCGGGTGGCCATGACCAGGCAGTCGTGGTCGGCGCCGTACGGGTGCCGGACCACCGCCGTCACCCGCTCGCCTGGCTCCATGCCCGAGAGGAAATTGATGACGGGCTGGCCGCGGGCCTGGCGCGACTCCTCGGGTATCTCGAACGCCCGCACCTGGAAGCAGCGGCCGCGGTCGGTGAAGAAGACCAGGCTGTCGTGGGTATCGGCCACCACCAGGTGGGCCACGGCGTCGTCCTCGCGCGTGCGCATGGCGGTGATGCCGCGGCCGCCGCGGCGCTGGGCGCGGTAGGTGGACAGGGGCATGCGCTTGATGTAGCCGCGGGAGGAGATGGTCACCACCACGTCCTGGTGGGGCACCAGGTCCTCCTCGCTGACCTCCTCCGGCTCCTGGTCGACTATCTGGGTGCGGCGGGGGTCGCCGTACTTCCTCTTCAGCTCCCGCATCTCTTCTTTGATGACGAAGTCGATCTTGCGGGGGTTGGCCAGCAGGTCTTCCAGATAGGCGATCTCCTTGATGACCTCGGCGTATTCCTCCTGCAGTTTCTCCCTCTCCAGCCGGGCCAGGCGGCGCAGTTGCATGTCCAGCACCGCCTGGGCCTGTCGTTCGCTGAGGCTGAAGGGGCGGGCCATGAGCTTCTGCCGCGCCTCGTCAGCCGAGGCCGACTGACGGATGGTGCGGATGACGGCGTCTAGGTGGTCCAGGGCCTTGAGCAGCCCCTGGAGGATGTGCTCCCGCTCCCTGGCCCGCTCCAGGTCGAACTGGGAGCGGCGCCGCACTACCTCCCGCCGATGGGCGATGAAGGCCTCCAGCATGCGCTTGAGGCCCACGGTACGGGGCTGGCCGTCCACTAGGGCCAGCATGTTGGCATTGAAGGCCGTCTGCATGGGCGTGTGCTTGTAGAGGGCTGCCAGGACCTGCTGGGGGTTGGCCTCGCGCTTGACCTCGATGACGATGCGCAGCCCTTCGCGGTCGGACTCGTCGCGCACCTCGGAGATGCCCTCTATTCGCCGCTCTCGCGCCAGCTCGGCGATGCGGGCCACCAGGGCTGCCTTGGCCACGCGGTAAGGCAGCTCGGTGACCACGATCTGGTGGCCGCCGCGGGGAAGGGGCTCGATGTGCGAGCGGGCCCGCATCAGGATGCGGCCCTTGCCCTCGGCGTAGGCATGCCCGATGGCGTCCATCTTGCGCTCCACTCTCTGGCCATCGGGCCCGGGCACCCGCACCTTTTCGTAGCGGAAGATGATGCCGCCGGTGGGGAAATCGGGGCCGCGCACGATGCGGGTCAGGTCTTCGGTGGTGGCGTCGGGCTTGTCCAGCAGGTGGACGATGGCGTCGCACACCTCCGACAGGTTGTGAGGAGGGATGTCGGTGGCCATGCCCACGGCGATGCCGGAGGCGCCGTTGACGAGCAGGTTGGGCAGGCGGGCGGGCAGGACGACGGGCTCCTTCAGCGAGTCGTCGAAGTTGGGGACGAAGTCCACCGTGTTCTTGTCGATATCGGCCAGCATCTCCTCGGCGATGGCCGCCAGGCGGGCCTCGGTGTAACGCATGGCCGCCGGGGGGTCATCGTCGATGGAGCCGAAGTTGCCCTGGCCGTCCACCAGGGGATAGCGCATGGTGAAGGGCTGGGCCAGGCGCACCATGGCCTCGTAGACGGGGTCGTCGCCGTGGGGGTGGTACTTGCCCAGCACCTCGCCCACGATGCGGGCGCTCTTCTTGTACGGCTGGCCGGGGCGCAGGCCCAGCTCCTGCATGACGTAGAGGATGCGCCGCTGTACGGGCTTGAGGCCGTCGCGCACGTCGGGGAGGGCGCGCGAGACGATGACGCTCATGGCGTAGTCGAGGTAGGCCGCCCGCATCTCCTCCTCGATGCGGACGGGCCTTATCTCCCGCGCCACCTGCTCCGAGACCATCTAGCTCACCTCGCTCGTCGTGGGGGTCGTGCGGGCGGGCAGAGACGGCTGCCCGTCATAGCCCAGGGACAAAAGCGCACGTACACTTCTCATAATACCGTTTATCGCCCTCTGGCTCACCGTGGCCGGCGGCAGGCGGCGATGAAGGCGGCGAAGAGGGGTGCGGCGGCGGCGATGGGGCCCTCCGGCTGCGGCCCCTCGCCCCACATCTCGGGGCGCTCCGGGTGCCACTGCACCCCCACCGCCCAGGGGTGGCCCTCCACCTGCACCGCCTCCACGAGGCCATCGGGCGAGAGGGCCAGCGCCCGCAGGCCCGGCGCCAGGCGGTCGGGCGTCACCGCCTGGTGGTGACGGGAGTTGGCCCACACCTCCTCGCGCCCGTAAAGCTCACGCAGCAGGCTGCCAGGCAGCAGGCGCAGCGGGTGCCAGGCCGAGGAGCCGTCCTCCCCCGCCTGATGAGAGCCGTCCTCGATGTGCTGCAGCAGCTTCCCGCCCAGGGCCACGTTCAGGAGCTGGTGACCGCGGCAGATCCCCAGCACCGGCAGGCCCAGGCGCAGGGCCTCCTGCAGCAGCGAGAGCTCGTGCTCGTCGCGCTGGCGGTTGGGGGACTGAGTGGCCGGGTGGGGCCGCTCGCCGTACAGGGAGGGGTCCACGTCCACCCCGCCGGTGATGAGGAGGCCGTGGACGCCCCGCAGGCCGGCGTCCCTGCCCAGGCGCACAGGCTCGCCGCCCGCCCGGCACACGCTCCGCTCGTAGTGCAGAAAGCGCTCGCCCGGGGGCGCCTTCCAGAGGGGGATGCCGATGCGGGGCCTCATAAAGCGAGTATATCAGCGCACCAGCCGTCGGCGCATGAGCAGCAGGGCCAGGGCGTAGAAGAGCAGGGCGGCCCCTGCCAGCCAGGCCAGGTGCCCCAGGTGGCCCCACTCCAGGCCGCCCCGCACCAGCCCCCGGAACAGTTCGGCGGCATGGGCCGAGGGCACCCACCAGGAGAGCCTCTGCGCCCACTCCGGCAGGCCGTCCAGGGGGAACCAGGCGCCCGACAGCCAGAACTGGGGGGTGATGTAGAGAACGAAGAAGTAGTTCAGCGAGCGCACCGACCGCGCCAGGGCAGTATTGCAAAGGCTGATGGCGGCGAAGAACAGGCAGGCCGGCACCGCCGCCAGGGGCACCAGCAACGCCAGAGGCGAGGCCACCGTCCCGAAGGCGGCAATGACCACCAGGATGAAGCAGGTGCTGATGAGGCCGCGGGTGGCCGCCCAGAGCACCTCGCCGGTGGTGATGTCGTCCACTGACAGGGGCGTGGCCATAACGGCATCGAAGATGCGCTCGCTCTCCAGGCGGAAGTAGGAGGACCAGCCCGCCTCGCTGGTGGCGGCCCACATGGGGAAGATGGCCAGCAGACCAGGCGCCACGAACTCCAGATAGCTCTCGTCGCCCGGTAGGTCGACGATGCGTCCCAGCCCCAGCCCCAGCGCCAGCAGGGTCACCAGGGGCTCCACGAAGGGCCAGACCGTCTCTTCCACCCAGGTGTTGCGCAGCACGTCCCAGTTGCGCTGCCACAGGCGCAGGGCCCGCGCCGACAGGTCGGGGCGGGGCAAGGCCAGGGTCATTCCGTCAGCCCCCTTCCCGTGAGGCGGAGGAACACGTCCTCCAGGTTGGGGCGGCGGAACACCACCCGCTCGCCGACGCCGCGCAGCAAGGCAGGGTCGATCCCGTCGTCCCCGCGAACGTAGAGGAAGAGCACGTCGCCCGCCCGCTCCCAGGAGAGGTCGCCCACGCCTGCCAGGCGGGCGAGCACCTGCTCGCCGTCGCCGTCCAGGCCCAGGTGCACCTCCACCACCTCGCGGCCTGCATAGCGCTCCACCAGCGCCTGGGGGCTGCCCTCCACCACCACGCGGCCTTCGTTGAGGATGACCAGCCGGTCGCAGAGCTGCTCGGCCTCTTCCATGTAGTGCGTGGTGAGGACCATCGTGACCCCCTGGGCCTTGAGCTGCCGCAGCCGTTGCCACAGAACGTGCCGGGCCTGGGGGTCGAGGCCGGTGGTGGGCTCGTCCAGCACCAGCAGCCGGGGGGCGTTGATGAGGGCACGGGCGATGATGAGCCTGCGCCTCATGCCTGCCGACAGGGTCTCCACTCGCTGGCGGGCCCTGTCCTGGAGGTGGAAGAACTCCAGCAGCTCCGCTGCCCGCTCCTCGGCCACGGCGCGGGGGATGCCGTAATAGCGGCTGAACACGCGCAGGTTCTGCCAGACCGTCAGCTCCGGGTCGAGGTTATCGTGCTGGGGCACCAGGCCCAGGCGGGCGCGCACCTGCCGCCCGTGGCGGGAGACGTCCAGGCCGTCCACCAGCAACTGCCCTGCCGTCAGGGGCGAGAGGGCGGCCATCAGGCGCACGGTGGTAGTCTTGCCGGCGCCGTTGGGGCCCAGGATGCCGAAGCACTCCCCTTCCTCCACGTGGAAGGAGATGCCGTCCACGGCGGTGAAGGCCCCATAGCGCTTGACGATGCCACGGGCGACTACCAGCGGCGGCATGATGGACGCGGGGCGACTGTCGACGGGCGTGGGCCGGGCGGCAGGCTCAGGGGAGGTCTTCGCCCTCGTCCGGGGCGAGCGCCTCCTCCTCTTCCTGCTCCTCGTCCTCGGACAGGTCGCTACTGCCGGCGATATCGTCGGTGCCCAGGGCACCGAGGCGCGACACCTCCTCCGCCCATTCCTCCTCCGTCTCCTCGCCGTACTCCTCGTCCAGCACCATCTCCTCGTACCTGTCCTGGCGAACGAGCCGCTCCTTGGTGTAGGGCCGGAAGGTCTCGGCTGTGCGCTCGGGCGGGAAAGAGAGCTTGCCGGCCTGGCTGGGGTGCTGGAACACCTCGCGGATGAAGATGCGCACGTCGCCGGTATCGGTGAGGCTGCTCATGGCAGCCACGTAGCGGTTACCGCCCTGCATCAGCCGTATGAGCCTCTGGGCGAGGCGGGGCTCCACCTCTCCCAGGCCATCGCCATCGGGGCCCACCACCTGCAGCGAGCCGTTCTCCGGCTGGAGGAAGACCTCATCGCCAGCCGAGAGTCGGGCGGCAGCCTCACGGTTGGGCCGCACCAGGGTGGTGATGCAGGTCTTGCCCGTCTCCTCGATGAACATCTCCGGGGGCAGCTTCCGTGCTCGCGGCGCGCTGCCCGCCTTGCCGCCCTCGGCCTCCAGGAGGTGGATGCGGGACAGGTTGCGACGGGCGATGGAATTATGGGGGTCCAGCTCCAGGGCGCGGGTATAGGCCTCGCGCGCCTCAGCATAGCGACCCAGTTCCAGGAGCGCCTTTCCCAGGCGGTTGTATGCCTCCACTTCGGTCGGAAAGAACTCGATGATGGCGCGGTTGACGTGCACGGCCTCCTCCCAGCGCCCCTCGCGCGCCAGGCGTATGGCCAGCTCCGACTGCTGGCGCAGGACCGACCGCTGGTCCAGCTCTTTGACCATAAGGCTATCGACCTCCCCGGTTGGCCGCCCAGCCTTTATACAGGCTGGCGGCGACAAGCGCAAGCCCCCACCGACTGCGAAAACGGATACGATGGGGAACGCCGGAAGGTTTTACGGGCGGGCTGGTCGGGGTGGGCGGATTTGAACCGCCGACCTCACGGACCCGAACCGTGCGCTCTGCCAGGCTGAGCTACACCCCGACCCTCAACGATGTTAGCAAAGGCCGTGGCGACCTGTCGAGGCAGAGAGGCGCCGGGCCACGACCTCGGCCAGGGCCAGCACCAGGAAGCGCGGCAGGCGCGACGCCTGCCTCCCGGCCCGGCGGTGGGGCTCCCGCAGCAGCCTGTAGGCCCACTCCAGGCCCGCAGCCCGGACCAGGGGCGGCGGCGGAGGCATCCGGCCAGCGATGTAGTCCAGCGCCCCGCCCACCCCCACCGCCACCCGCACGCCCAGGGCTGCCAGTTGGCCACGGTGCTCGTCTATCCACAGCTCCTGTTTGGGCATGCCCAGGGCAACGCACACGGCCCTGGGGCCGGAGCGGCGGATGCTATCCACGACCTGCCGCTCCACCGGGGGCGGGAAGCGGTGGTCAGCGCAGCGGGGCGGGGCGACGCCATCCACCTCCAGCCCCGGGAAGCGGTTCGCCAGCCGCCGGCCCGCCTCGGCCAGCACCCTCTCCGTGGAGCCCAGCAGGAAAAGCCGGGCCCCCTCCCGCTGGCACAGGCCCGCCAGCTCCCAGACCAGCTCGGCGCCTGGCAGGCGCTCGATGCCGTCCACGCCCTCGAGGCGCAGGGCCAGGGCGACGCCGGCTCCGTCCACCAGTCTGAGGCCTGCCCGCTCCACGGCCCGGCGATAGGCGGGGTCGCCGGAGGCGATGGCCAGGCACTCGGCATTGACCGTAACGATGGACAGGAGGCCCGCCTCCGGGGTGGCCAGGTGCCGGCCGATGAGCGACAGCGCCTCCTCCCGCGACAGCAAATCGATGCTCACGCCCAGCAGGCGCGCCCGCCTCATGTCAGACCCAGCTCCTCCAGCAGCGGTCGGAAGGCCACCTCGGGCACGTACAGGCGACGGACCAGCTCCCGTCCCGCTTCGGAGAGATCCTGCCAGCGGGAGGGCGAGCCCAACAGGGAGGCCGCCGCCTCGGCCAGCTCCTCGGGGCCTTCGGCTAGCAGCAGGTGTCGCCCGGGGACGACCTCCAGGCCGCGGGCGCCGTCGGGCGTGGCAACCACTGGCAGGCCCCGGGCCAGGGCGTTCAGCACCTTCACCTTCGTGCCAGCGCCGCCCAGCACCGGCTCCACGAAGGCTCGTGCGGCCCGGTAGAGCGACTCGGCTTCGGCGTCGTCCACCGGGCCGCGCAGGTGGAGCCCCTGCAGCGAGCGGGCGAGGGCCGCGAGCCAGCGGGGTGCGCCCCCTCCGGCCACGGTCAGGGTCGCCTGGGGCACGCGGCGGCGAAGAGCGGGCAGGCCCTGCGGCAGGAAGGCCCGCAGGCCCCGTTCGTTGGGCCGCCAGGACAGCGTGCCCAGATAGAGGGCCATGGGCGAGCCCTGTTCGTAGCGGAGAGGGGGCCGCTCCAGCAGGTCGGGTGCGGGCACGTTGGCCAGCACGCCGGTGCGTCCCTCGGGCAGGCCCGAGGCCAGCAGTTCCCGCCGCTCCTCTTCCGACACGGCGAACACGCGGTCGAACCGCCGGGCCTGGGCCTCCTCGTAGCGGCGCAGCCGCCTCGCCTCCAGGGCGATGGCCCAGCGGCGCAGGGGGCCCCGTTCCAGGGCGGCCTCTCGCCGCCAGAGCAGGGACTCCACATTGTGCAGGTGCAGGAGCTTCCGGCCGCAAAAGTCGTCCGGCACGTACTGGGCCATGTAGATGTGGTCGGCCAGCACAGCGTCGACACCCCTGTCCAGCCGTTGCAGCACGGCCCGGGCCAGGGCCGGGCTGCAGTTGCGGTAGATACTCAAGGGCAGGCCGGCGGCGTAACTGGCCAGCAAGGTGCCCGGTCCGCGGGGACGGGGAAAGACGCCGGGACTGCCAGCGTCGCCGATGGAATCGGCCGAGACCACCTCCACCTGCAGGTGCTCTTCCAGGAAGCGGACGAGGGCCCAGGTCTTGATGAGGCCCCCGCCCCGCGGCGGGCAGGGCCAGCGCTGGGTGACGAACAGCAGCCTCACGCCGTCCTCCGCTGGCCGAGTGCCAGCCCTGCCCCGGCGCGCCAGGTGCCCAGGCCCCACCCCGCCAGCAGGTAGTACGGTGCCGCCCCAGTAACCCCCGAGGCGGACTCGGTGAACCACGCCGCCACCAGCAGGCCCAGGTGGGCCGTCGCCAGCGCCAACAGCCATGCCCGGCCGAGACCCTCGACCTCACGGGCGGCGGCCAGACCGAGGCCGGCTGCCACGGCCAGAGAGAAGAGAGGCCAGAGGATCAGTCCGGGCAGTCCGAGTTGGGCGGCGAGGGCTCCGATGGTGCTCTCGCCTCCCACCTCGGGTGCCTCGGTCAGCACCCCCGCCTGGCCCAGGCCCAGCCCCAGGGGATGGCGGAAGGCCGACTCCAGGCCTTCCCGCAGCCCGCCCAGGTGTCGCTCCGCCCCCTCTGCCGCGCTGCCGGGGGGATGGTCGAAGGCGGGAGGCGGGGGCCCAGCCTCGGGCGCGGGCAGGGGCGCCGCCGCCACTTGCGGCGGCGGCATGTTGGAAGACCACAGCAGGAAGTCCTGCACATCCCCCCGTGCCGGCACGGTGGCCCGGGTCGAGACGACGATGCCCGCCGCCAGCACCAGCGCCAGCGGACCGAGGACGGCGGCCGGGCGGCCGAGGGATAGCGGCCGCAGCCCCCCCGGGCCGCCTCGCCAGGCGAGGCCCGCCGAGGCGAGGCCCAAGGCTGCGAGGCCCACCAGGGCGGCCAGCATCCCTCCCCTGCCGAAGGTGAAGGCGAGGGCGGCCACGCAGACGCCGGCCACCGTGCCCCAGGCCCAGCGCGCCCCGTTGCGGGCCGTCAGGGTGGCCGCAGCCGCCAGCAGCGAGGCCAGGGCCAGCGAGAAGGCCAGGGTAGTGGGCTCCACAAAGGTCGAAACGAGCCTGCGCACCGGCACCTCTTGGGGCAGCGAGACCAGAACGCCGTCGGGCATGCCACGGTATACGAAGAGCCAACTCCGAGGGATGGCCCCCGCCTCCACCAGCCGCTCGTACAGGGCCACCGCGTTCACCGCCCCCGTCCAGAACGATGGCGGCAGCACAAAGCGCTCCACCAGGCCGAATGCGGCCACCGCCGCCATCACCGCGACGAAGGCCATGACCCCCTGCCGCCACGAGGGACGGGAGGCCCACAGCAGCCGTCCCGCCAGGTAGAGGAGGCAGGGCGCCCACCACCGCCGCAGGTAGGTGAGCCGGTCGTCGAGGCTGGCGTCGGACAGGAGGAAGTGGGCCCCCACCAGGGCCATGAAGGCCAGCGCCAGCCCGTCCGTCCACAGGACGGGCAGGCGCTCGCCGGCCACCAGCCTCCGCACCGCCGCCGCCACCCCTGCCGCCAGCAGGGCCAGGTACATGGCGTCCTTGTAGGCAAGGAGCGCCTGCACCGACTCGGCCTCGGCGTGCGGGGCCACCAGCGCCGCCGTCACCCTCTGCATGGCCGTCCAGAGGAAGAACGCGCCCACGGCCGGCAACGGCCGTCGCCAGGCCCAGAGGGCGGCCAGGCCGAAGGAGAGGGCTCCTGCACCCACGACCGTCCAGGCCGCCTCTGGCGGGCCCCACAGGGCGGCCAGAGACGCCGGCAAGGCCAGGGCGGCCGCCAGGGCCACCGCCGCCATCGCCTCCACGGCGGGGGCGGGCATGCCGGCCCGCGCCAGTCGCAACGTCGCCATGAATACGCCTCCGGACGTCAGCGGGCGCCGCGCTTGCTCAGCACCAGCCCCACCGTCTTAAGGAGGATGAGCAGGTCCCGTCTCAGGGGATGGTAGCGGACGTAGTCCAGGTCGTACATTATCTTCTCGTGGTAGGTGAGGTCCGAGCGGCCGTTCACCTGCGCCAGGCCGGTCATCCCCGGCTTCACCTTGTGGCGCTGGTGGTAGTGGGGCGGCCACAGGGCCACGATCTCGGGCACGTCCGGCCTGGGGCCTACCAGGCTCATGTCTCCCCGCAGGACGTTGAGGAGCTGGGGCAGCTCGTCCACGGTGGTGACCCGCAGGACGCGGCCGATGGGGCGCGCGCGCCGGTTCGGCCCGGGTGGACTCAGGAGCTGCTGGCGGAGGTCTCCCTTGGGCAGGCGCTCGTTCAGGTCGTCCTCGGCGCCCTTGGCCAGGGTGCGGAACTTGTAGAAGGTGAAGACCTTGCCGTCCTTCCCTACCCGGCGCTGGCGCAGCAGCACGGGCCCCGGCGAGTCCAGCTTTATGAGCAGGCAGGCCAGCAGCCAGATGGGCCACAGCACCGCCAGGATGAGGGTGGCCACGACCACGTCCAGGCAGCGCTTGGCCCTGGGCGTTGGGTACACGGGCACCTCGACATCGCTGGACATGACCGTCCCTGGCGCAAGGAGCGGGAAGAGCGGCCCTTTTTAATCTCAGCGATAGCATACCAGCCACCAGCCTTGCCCGCTATCTCGCTTCTGCCTATCCTTGGCTGGTGACGATGGCCTCCCAGCGGTCCACACCGGACGTAGACGTGGCCGTAGTGGGCGCAGGCGTGGTGGGGCTCGCCGTCGCCGCCATCCTGGCCCCCCGCTGCCGGGTGGCCTTGCTGGAGCGGCACCACACCTACGGCCTGGAGAACAGCTCCCACAATTCCGGCGTCATCCATGCCGGGCTGTACTTCCCCGCCGACTGGCTCAAGACCAGGCTGTGTGTTGAGGGGAACCGCCTGCTCTACCAGTGGGCCGAGGCCCACGGCGTGCGCCACCGACGCCTGGGCAAGCTGGTCATAGCCCGCAGCGAGGACGAGCTGCCAGCTCTGGAGGCCCTCATGCGCCAGGGCCGCGAGAACGGCGCCCCCGGCCTGGAGATGCTCTCGCCCGGGGAGGTGGCGCGCCTCGAGCCGCACCTGCGCTGCGCCGGCGCCTTCTTCTCCCCCAGCTCTGGCATCGTCGACCAGATGGGCCTCATGCGCTCGTTGCTGCAGGAGGCCCAGGCCCACGGCGCGCTGATAGCGTTCCGGCACGAGGTCGTGGGGCTGGAGCGGGCCGAGGGCGGCTTCCGCGTCGCCTATCGGGGCCCGGACGGCGAAGAAGGCGAGCTGGCGACGGCCGCCGTGGTCAATGCGGCCGGCCTGCAGGCCGACCGCGTGGGTGCCCTGCTGGGCTACGACCCGGATGGCGGCCCCGCTAACCCGCCCTTCCGCCACCGCTTCAACCGTGGGCGGTACTACGACCTCGTGGACCGGGAGAAGGCGTCGCGGCTGCGGCACCTCGTCTATCCCCTGCCCAACAGCGACCGCACGGGCGCTGGCGTGCACGTGGGGATAGACCTGGACGGCAACGTGCACCTGGGCCCCGACACCGAGTGGCTGCCCGACGGGGCGCCCCTCGACTTCCGCAACGACGATTCGGCCCGCGAGCGCTTCTTGCAGGCAGGACGCGCTTTCTACCCCGACCTGCGACCCGAAGACCTCGCCCCCGGGCAGGTGGGCTACCGCCCCAAGCTGCAGCGCCCGGGCGGGCCGCCCCAGGACTTCCTCATCTGGCACGACCGCGGCTACGTGCACCTGGGCGGCATCGAGTCGCCGGGGCTCACCTCCTGCCTGGCCATCGCCCGGCATGTGGCCGGGCTGCTGGGCCGGGCCTAGCCGCCCGGGGCCGGCCGCCGGAGGTGAAAGAGGAGCGCCCGGGCCTCGGCGAAGGCCCTGCGCCAGCGGCGGGGATGTCGCAGCAGGAACCAGGGCGCCAGCACCAGGTAGTGATAGGCCAGGGCAGTCAGCAGGTGATAGGGCTTGCCCCGCTTGCGCAGGAAGAGGATGGCGTTGCGGCGGAAGAAGTAATAGAAGCGAGGGTCGGGGTCTACCGAGCGCGCCGCCTTGTGCCAGATGCGGGCCGCGGGCACATAGTAGCAGCGGAACCCCTTCTCCCGCGCCCGGAAGCACCAGTCCGTCTCCTCCCAGTACGTGAAGTACTCGTCGTCCAGGGGTCCCACCGCTTCCCACACTCGGCGAGGGATGAGCATGCAGCAGCCATCGGCATAGTCGCAGGGGCGGAGGCGGTCGAACTGCCCCCGGTCGGGCTGGCCGCGGCCCACCTGTCGCGAGCGGCCCAGCCACAGGCTCACCTTCCCTCCCGCTGAGTAGATGACGTCGGGCCAGTCCAGGAAGTAGACCTTGGGGCAGAGGGCGGCAGCATCGGGCAGCGACTGGGCCGCCCGCACCAGCTCGGTCAGAAAGTCGGGGGCCACCACCGTGTCGTTGTTGAGCAGCAGCAGGTAGTCGCAGCCCATCTCCAGCGCCCGGGCCGCCCCGATGTTGCAGCCGCCGGTGAAGCCGTAGTTGCGGTCGTTGGCGATGAGCACGATGCGGTCGCCGAAGCGCCGGCGCAGGGCGCCCGCCTCATCGTTGGCCGAGCCGTTGTCGACCACGATGACGTAGTATTCGGGGTACGAGACCTGGAACAGGGACTCCAGGCAGCGGACGGTGTCCGCCAGCCCGTTCCAGTTGAGGACGACCACGGCTACTCTGGGCCACGACACCTGGTGCCCCTCCAGGCACGGTCACCGGGCAGCGCTGGGCCTGCGCAGCTACTTGTTAGAATACCCGTCGGGGCATGGAAGGGAAGCCTGAGCAGCGGGACGAGGCGGACGAACTGCGGCGGCGCATCGTGGCCCTGGAGGGCCAGGTGGACGCCCTGCGCCGCCGCCTGGCCGAGATCGAGTCCTCCCGCGGCTACCGCCTGCTGCAGGGGCTGCGCCGCGCCCTGAGGACGGTGGCGCCGCCGGGGAGCCTGCGCTGGCGCATCCTCACCGCCCCTCTGGGGCCCGGGCGACCGCCGTCGTCCCGAGGCCCGCGGGCGGCCCCTCCCGACGAGCGCTGGGGGCCGGTGCGGCCCCTCTCGGTGGGATGCTACGGAGAGTATGCCTGGACGGTGGGGGGCGGGGCCGTGCATGTCCTCGAGTTCCTGCTGGCCCTCGCCCCCTACTACCGGGTAGACCTGCTGTTGCCCCCCGAGGCGCCGCTGCGCTCGCACCAGTGGTACCGCGAGCACCTCGGCATCGACCCCGACGGCATACGGGTGCTGCCCTACCGCCCGGGCATGGAGGCGGTCTACGATATCTGGGTCTCGGCCTGCAACGACGATATTCGCCCGGCGCCGACGCCCAGGCGCTTCAACATCGTCTTCTTTCCCTTCGCGCCTCTGGATGGCTCCGGGTTCGTGCACATCGCCAACAGCCGCTACACGGCCGAGTACGTGCGCCGCCGCTACGGCACCGATGATGTGGCCGTGGTCTACCCGCCGGTGGACACCGAGAGCATCCGCCCGGGGGCCAAGGAGCGGCTGGTGCTGCATGTCAGCCGCTTCGCCCTGCCCTCGCCCCGGGCCGACAAGGGCCACCTGGCCATGATCGACGCCTTCAAGGCCCTCTGCCGCTCGGGGCTCCAGGGCTGGCGGCTGGTGCTGGCGGGCTCCACCGTCGACCCTGCCGAAGAGGCCTACGCCCGCCTGTTGGAGCGCGAGGCCGCCGGCTACCCCATCGAGGTGAGGCGCAACGTGGGCCGCCGCCAGCTCGTGGAGCTGTACGCCCGCGCTGCCATCTACTGGCACGCCACCGGCATGGCGGTGAAGGAGCCCGCCGCCCAGGAGCATTTCGGCATCACCGTCCTGGAGGCCATGGCGGCCGGGGCTGTGCCGGTGGTGTACCGTTCCGGGGGCCCGGCAGAGACGGTGGTGCACGGCCAGAGCGGCTACCTGTTCGACCACCTGGACGAGCTGGTGGGCCTGACCCTGCGCCTGGCGCGTGACGAGGACGAACGACGGCGCCTGGGCCAGGCGGCGCGGCTGAGGGCGGAGGAGTTCGGCAGGGGCCGCTTCCGACGCGAAGTGGCGGGCCTGGTGAGCGGCTCGGCCAGGGTGGACGTGGTCCTGTTGCCGCCAGAGGAGCGACATGGGCTGGACGCCCTGGAGCGCTGGACGCCGCCGGGCTACGGCGGGCCCACGCCTGCGGGCGGCGCTGTCGGTGCCACGGCCCGGGACGTCCCTCCGTCCCCGCAGCGCCCCTACATCCTCTACCTGCGCCCCTGGGCGGAGGTCCTCCCCGGCTGGCTCGAACCCCTCGTGTACCTGCTGGAACGCGAGCCGCGGGTGGGCGCTGTGACCCCTCACCTTCTGTGCCCTGACGGCACTCTCGTTGGCGGGCTCGACAGCGAAGGCGTGCCCGTGCCCGCATCGACGTCCTCTACCGGCGCGCCGGGGCCGGTGGCCGCGCCTTATCCGGCCTGTCTGCTGGTGCGGCGGGAGTGGGCCCTGCTGCCTGAAGAGGAGGACATGGGCCCCTGGGCCGAGGTATCTCTGGCCCTGCGCCTGCAGGAGGCTGGCCTGATGGTGGCCGCGCACCCGGGCAGCGTCGTCAGGCTGAGGGAGGCGCCCCGCCCGCTGCGGGAGCTCGGCGCTGGGGGCGAGGCCGCCCTCCGGCGCCGCTGGCCGGGCGATCGCGCCGCCCGGTGTACCGATGCCCCGGCGGCCCTGACGGCTGGGGCCGACTGGCCACGGCGACCTCGCCTGCAAATGGCCTGAAACCGGTCAACTAGACCGTTGGCCCTATCTGCGGCCCGTATCTGTGCCGACAGTCTGCCGACAGTCTGGGCCCCCGGGCCTCCCCCAGGCAGGGGCCATGATGCCAGGGCCGCCCCGTCGGGTCTAGGGGGCGGAAGGCCTATTCGGTTGGTAAGGTGCTGGGCTTCGCAAAATGTGTCTTTTGCGAAGCGGGGGCCTCAAGGCCCCTGTCCGGTGATGGGGTGGGCCACCGCCTCGATGCGCTCGATGACCTCGTAGCCCAGGAAGGTGAAGGTGGCCTCCCCAGAGGGGGTGACCTCCCGGGCCATGACGGCCCTGATGACGGGCACCCCCCGCTCCCTGAGGGGCCCCACCACCTGGGCGAGAAGCCCAATGGGCAGGACGGCCTCAAGGAGGCTTGCCCCCGCCTCCTCCACCAGCCGCAGCACCTCCTGGGCGTCCTGGACCGTCTCCCTGTGCTCCTGGACCTCGATGTCCTCGCAGCCCAGGAGGGCCCAGGCCGCCTGCCTGAGGGCCTCCCCCTGGCCAGGGGCGAGGGGGTGACGGGTAATTCGGAGCACCTTCATGCCTCACCTCCCTGGAGCCAGGCCAGCACCCTGTCAGCGGCCTGGAGCACCTGGTCCATGCTCTCCAGCCGCAGCCAGGGGGCCAGGGCCGCCACCACCTGCAAGGCCTGGAGCCTCTCCTGGGCCCTGGCGTCCAGGGCCTGGGGCCGCTCCCGTGGGCTGGTCGTCTCGCCGCTGCCGTTGGCCGTGGCCACGGGGCGGGCCTTCACCAGCTTGGGGAAGCGCCCATCCCTCACTTCCACCTCGTAGACGGCCCCGGCCTGGAGGGCCCCGATGACCTTGCCGTCCCAGGCGAAGAGCTTCTGGCCCTCGCCCGTGTGCACGACGGCGTAGGTGCTGCCCTCGCCGTTCTTCTTGCGCTCGATGCGCTCGATGGTCACCAGCATCACGTTCACCTCCCTTGCCCTAGTCTTGCGGGCCGTTCATGGCGTCCAGGACCGCCCTCGCCACCTCCCGCCAGGCGGCCACGGGCAGGTAGCGGTGGGCCGCCTGCAAGAGGCCCCAGGCCTCGTTGGGCGCTAGGGTGATGCTCTCGCCTACCAGGTCGTTGCACGTGCCGCACCAGGGGCACTCCGCAGTCATGGCGGCCGTCCAGGTGGCCGTGCCGTCCTGGTGGAAGGCCACCTCGGCCCCAGGCAGGAGGGCCCTTGCCACCACTTGCGACCTTGCCTCGTTCTGTGCCACCATTGCTTCAGCCTCCTTTCTGTGGTGTTGGGGCCTGGTGGGGCCGCCACCCCACCTGGCCCCTTCCCTTCTAGGCCAGGATGTGGTCCTCACATACCGGCCTGCCCAGGACTTCGCAGGTAGCTGGCCGGCCGCACTTGTGGCAAGTCTCACCTCCTTCCCCTTCCGGCTCGAAGTAGCTGTCCTCGTCACCGATGGTGAGGCGCACGGCCTCGATGTGCTTGCAGCGGCCCCGGTAGTGGTAGCCCTTGCACTCGCAGGTGAGGCGCCCGCCTATGTCCTGGACGGTGTAGCTGCCATGGAACTGGGTCATGGCCTGGACGGCCCAGGCCCCCCTGCCCAGCTCCCACACCAGGCCGCTCTCGGCCAGGGCCTTCGCCTTCTCCAAGGTCGCCTGCGTCATCGCTACCGCCTCCTTGCCTGTGTCTCTGGGGCCACTATACGCCTATAGTGGGCCCCTGTCAAGGGGCCTGGCAAGGAATTTTGAACGGACTTTTCTCACCGATGCAGCGCCCCCCATAGGGCTGACTTATGGCTTGACGTCAGCCCACGGGGGCCTAGAATGGGGGGGTGATGGGGAGCGAGGAGATTAACGAGGAGCTGGCAAGGCGGGCGGCCCGCTACTGGGCCAGCCAACGGCGGAGGGTGAAGGGCACCTGTGTAGTGTGCGGCAAGCCTTTCGAGGGCACCGCTAAGCGCCGGTATTGTAGTCACCGGTGTGTTGAGAAGGCCTACCGTCAGCGCCACCACGAGGAAGTCCTGCAACGCAAGCGGGAGGCCTACCGCCGCAAGAGGGAAGGGCAGGGGGGCCCTGGCCGAGACCAGCCAGGGGAGCCCAGGACTACTTAGCCTCCCCCATCGCCCCCTTTCCCGCCACCCGCCCAGCAGCGCCCTCAGGTGGGGCCGCCCCTCGTGTCCACTAGCGATGTTAAGTCCTGGAGGGGTAGGAGGGCATAGCAACGCACCTTCCGCCCCCGCCCCGGGGCATGGACCAGCACCAGGAGGGGGAGCCTCCCTGTGGCCCTAGCCGAGCCCTCGGCCTGGGAAAGGGCCTTAAGCAGCCAGCGGGGCAGCTCCCGCCTCGCCTTCACCTCGATGGCCCACCTAGCCGTCAGCACGTCAGCGCCCCGGCGGCCAGTGTTGGGCTGCCTCTCCCCCGCCAGCAGCCTCGCCACCTGCCGCTCGTGCCGCTTCCAGCTCGCCTCAGCCACCATCTGCACCCCCAAAGCCGCAGAAGTACAGGCCCTAAAGGCCCCCTAAAGCGGCCCTAACTGGGCCCTAAAGGCCCCTGCATGTGGCCTCCCCTGAAACGGTAGGGGGCCCGAAATCTCTATAGGCTGGCCCCCCCGAGACCGCAGCGCAGCGGGCCACAAAAAACCGCAAATTGAATTCATCCTTAACAATTTCCTGCCTTCCTATAGCCTCCCCCTTGACCCATAGGCTCCTCCTATGTCCCTTCGAGGAAGAGGGGGAGCTGGTCGCCGGGGAGGTAGGTATGTCTGCCCACCCGCAGGCGGGCAACCTTGCCCAGGGTAGGCCTCTCTTCGGGCAGGCGCTCCCTGTAGGCGCAGAGGGGGCAGGCCAGCTCGCCCCAGTCCTGCAGCAGGCCTGCCTCCCGCCATCTCCCGTAGCGCCCCTGGCCGAAGCGGCAGCGGGGGCAGGGCTTCACCCCTTCTCCCTCCTGGCCGCCCGCTTGCGGCAAGCGTCGGTACACCACCTGGGCGGCCGCCCCCTCCGCCTCCGCCTCTCTAGCGGCCTGCCACAGCCCAGGCAGGAAGCGTCCGGCAGTTGGCGAACCATCACCCCATCACCCCCGCCTGGCCTTGGGGGTTCACGGGATTCACGGGATTCACGGGATTTTTCTAATTGTTTCGGGGGGATTTTTGCGGGGGGAGGTGGCCCCCCAAAAGGGGGGACAACAATATACCGTGAAACCCGTGAAACCCGTGAAACCCGTGACACCCCCTACTCCTCCTCGAACAGCGGGTCATCCTCGGGCAGGGGGGCCGGCCCGTGGCGTGGGCACCACCACGCCCCCGTCCCATCCTCGGTGTAGGCGGCAGGGCGGCCACACTCCTGACACCTGGGCCCCTCCCCCGGTTCCGGCGCCTCCTCCTGCGCCCTGAGGCCGAGGCCCTGCCAGCACCAGGTGACCTTGCCCGCCACGGTGCGCTGCACCTCCCGCACCTGGGGCCGCAGCTCCTTGACTCGCCGCCCGAACTCCTGCGCCGTTGGGGAGGGCAGGGACTGGGAGACGGCATAGCGGGTGTAGGCCCGCAGCAGCTCCCGCTTGGCCACGACGGCCTCGGGGTGGGTGACGGTGGCCTCGTCCAGCCAGGCCCCGACGGGGTCGGTGGCCTCTCTGAGCTCTCGCCAGGCGGCGAGCATGGAGGGCGTCACCGTGAAGCCCCGTTCCCTCACCCTGGGCAGGGCGTCGAGGGCCTTGTTGAGGAGGCCCGACAGCTCCCGGGGCTGCGTGAGCCGCCCCAGGAGCACGTGCTGGGGCACCTCTCCCTCCGTCCCTCGGAAGCGGCGCTGGAAGGGCACCACCAGCCAGCGGTCGAAGAAGGCCTCCGAGGCGTCGGCCGCCCGGGGCGGGTGGTTGGCAGAGAAGACCAGCCGGGCGTAGGGGGTGTAGGCGAAGGCGTCCCGATACTTATGCTCGGCCATGACCTCGTCGCCGCCCGTCAGGGCCTTGAAGATGGCCGTGCTGGCGAGGTGCTGGCTCGGGAGGTCGGGACAGATGTTGGCCAGCTTCCCCACCAGGCGGCCACAGGCGAAGCGGTCCCCCTCCAGCCGATGCAGGGAGAGGGCGGTGGTGTTCTCCCTGCCCAAAAAGGCCCGCAGGAGGGCGAGGAAGGAGGACTTCCCCGTCCCCCCCTCACCTAACAGGAGGACGGCCTTCTGGGGCCATTGGTGGGGGAGCATCAGCCAGGCCACGAGCTCCCAGGGCACCCCTGCCTCGTAGGCGTCGTCTGGGAACACCTGGCGGCAGAAGGCCTCTATCTCGGGGCAGGTGGCCGCAGGCTCGTAGGCGACAGGGAGCTGGACGGGCGAGAGGAACTCTGGGCTGTGGGGCCGCAGCTCTCCCGTCCTCACGTCCAGGAGGCCATTGCGGACGTTGAGGACGTCCAGGGGCGGCCTCTCCCACAGGGTGGGGCAACGGGCCAGGATGGCCAGGACGGTGTTCGATACCAGCTCCGAGCCAAAGCGCCCGCTCTCTCCCCACGCCTCAAGAAGCTCCCTCACCCGCTGGCGGGCCCATTTCTCGCCCCCGGGCCGGTAGGCCCCGTCTTGGTAGACGTAGAGCGCATCGCCCTTGTCCCTGGCGAAGTGGGCTTCCTTTTCGAGGGCCACGGCCAGGGCGTGGGCGGTGACCTTGCCTGGTGGTGGGGCAGGTGGCGAGGGCAGTTGCTCTACTGGCCTCGCCCTCTCCAGGAGGGCCTCCATCTCCCTGCGGAAGCGCTCCTTGTCCCCACCGCACCAAAGGAACAATTGGTTCGGGTCTTTAGCGTGGCCGGGCGCCTCCACGACCAGCAGCCCGGGCACGTCCTGGGCTATCTTCTGGGGGAGGCGGTCGGCATCCGGCTCTTGCCAGAGCACCACCTGCGGGATCCCCTCTAGGTAGCCCGCCCAGTGGGGCTGCCATGACTCCTTGCCAGGCAGGCCCAGGGCGGGGAGGCCTGCTTGCCAGCACGTGGCGCAGTCCGTCTCCCCCTCCACCAGCAGGAGGAGGCCCTGTCTCCTTGCGTCCTCCAGCCGCTCCAGCCCGTAGGGCATGGCACGGGCGCCAGGTTCCCACTTGAACCTGGGGCCCTCATGGAGGGCGAGGCGGTAGCGGAGGGCTACGGCCTGGCCCTTCACGTCTCGGTAGGGGATGCACACGGCCGGCTGGCCACTCTTGCCGTTCGGGGGCCAGCGGGCATCGTGCCATCCTAGTTTGCGCAGGAACTCGGGGGGCAGCCCCTTGGCCTGGGCCAGCTCCTCCAGGCGGAGGCCCCCCGTGCCCCGGCTGGGCCCGTCCCTGCCGTTGCCGATGACGCCCAGCTCCCTCAGCTTGGCTATCACCTCCCTGCGGTCGTGGCCCTGGAAACAGCGGCCGATGATAGGCTCCCCCCGCTCGTCCAGGCCCAGGAGGCCCAGGGAAGGGTGCCGGTCGCTGTGCCTGTGCCCAGGCAAAGGGCAGTGGACGGCCCCCTTGCCCCGGTGGGCGGCCTGGTGGCACTGGCAGCGGGTGTCGGCGCAGAGGAGGGGGGCGAGGCGGCCGGTCATGGCCCCGCCCCCTCCAGGGCCAGGCGTAACTGACTGGCTCCTACGGCTGCCCCGCCGGCCAGCTCCTGCAGCTCCACGACCCGCTCCGCATATGGCCAGTCGGGCCAGGGCACGGGGCAGGCATCGTCCAAGCGGACGTAGCGCTCTCCCCCCTGCGGCCGCCCCTCCCGCAGCAGCTGCAGCAGGTCCACCTCCCAGGCCAGCCGGCGCAGGTCGTCACGCACCAGCCAGCGCCGCACCCCCAGCCGGACAAGGGCACGGATGGCCTCCTCAGGCAGGCTCACCGCCGCCGGTAGCAATCGCCACCGGTAGGCAGTGGCCAGGGTAGGGGCGCCGTCCAGGCGCAGGAGCTTACCCAGCACGACGGAGCGCCCGCCCTTCTGCCAAGCGATGGCCACGGGGTGCTGAGAGATGCTATCCTGAAGGGAGGCGAGGGTTCGTCGCCCCCTCCCAGGCCCGCCCCCTCTCCCCCAGGCGTGCGGGCCTCTGTTATTCTGATTGGGCATCATGCTCACCTCCCTGCTGGTGGGTGTGGTGTGTCTCAGGGCCCGCCGCCCCTGCCCCCGGAAGGCCCTGGCGGCGGGCCTCGCATTCCTCGAGATGCTCAAGCGCCATCTGGATGAGCCACTGCAGCTCTTCCTTCAGTGAGCGCACGTCCCTTGCTGCCCGCTCCCGCACCTTCTCCAGGAGCGAGTCGGGTAGCGTTACCATGACGCCCCGCATGCCATCACCCCTGTGCCCAGTATGGAGGGCGAGGATGGGGGCTGAGACGTCAAAAAACGTCAATAAATCGCCGGGGGTCAGCTAGCGGGGGGCCAGGGCAGACGCCAGTCCTTCAGGTAGCGCTGCAGGGTCCTCACGGAGATGCCCATCTCTCCGGCCACCTGTTCCTGGCGGGGACGGCGGTAGAGACGCTTCTGCCTGGCGTAGGCCTCCCGATAAGCCCTCTCGAACTCCTCCGGGCTGTAGGCGGCGGTGCCCAGTGGGCGGCCCCGTGTTAAGGCCCTGCTGACATCCTTGAGGGCCCTCATGAGGCGCTCGCTCGGCTCGCTGGCGAGCACCAGGGCCAGCTTGCCGTCACCATCCCTGACAACCTTAGCCTCTGCCCAGGCGCCATCGGGGCCCGTCACCCTAACCGCCAGGATGCGCCAGTAGACACCATCCAACTCGATGTAGGTGTGGATGGGGCCCCAGGAGGGAGACCAGCGAAGTGTTTTGTAGACGACAGTAAAGCCCTCGAGGCGACGGCCCAGCAGATGGCCGGGTAGATGGAACTCGGCGGCCGCCCGGCCGGTCCTCTCGTTCCAAACGCCGACTATGCGGATGTCGTTCGTCCCCACGCCTGCTGCCCTCCAGGTGCAGGGGGCAGGGGCTCCCGAGGGCAGGCGGGAGTGCCCCGTCCCCTGTAGCCCTTCATTCGGTGTTGCAGGGCCAGCTGCCCCTCGTGGTCAGTGGGCCGGCCCAGGGGGCGCAGGGCGAAGCCTTCACAGGTCGCCCTGGCCGTCTCGTAGCAGAGGCCGTCGGGGAACTCCCGGGTGTGGGGGTCTAGCAGGGAGAGGCAGGAGGGGCGGTGTGGGCAGCCCGTCCAGCCGCCCCAGTCCTCGGCCTCTTGGCTCACGTCCTTCACCCCCCTACCTAGGCGCTCCCCGGGGCCGGGCCCCCTGCGTGGTAGGGGCCGCAGGGGCTTGCGGGGAGTGGCCAGCTCCCGCCCGGCCCCCGTTAGCCTATCATCTTACCGCACGCTACCCCTCCAAGCCCTCATCACCCCAGGGCCCCGTCCACCAGCTCCGCCGCCCTCCGGTCCATCTCCGAGAGGGCATGGGCGTAGACGTCCAGGGTGAGGGAGGCCTGGGCATGGCCCAGCCTGCGCTGCAGGGACTTCACGTCCAGGCCCTGGGCAGCTAGGAGGGAGGCGTGGGCGTGGCGCAGGTAGTGGGCCGGCCGGCGTGGGATGCCTGCCCTCTCGCACAGCTCGGCCATGCTGCGAGACACGGTGCTGGGCACAGGCGGGCTTCCGTGCCAGAAGGCCCAGGGCAGGCGCCGCTCCAGGCGGGACAGGACATGAAGGGCCAGGGAGGGGAGGGCGATGGTGCGCTCGCCGCTCTTGCTCTTGGGCCTGCCCTCGTGCCATTTGCCGCCCACGTAGGTGAGGCTGCGGCGCACGGCCAGGCTGCCCCGCTCCAGGTCTATGTCAGACCACTTGAGGCCCAGGGCCTCCCCAGGGCGTAGGCCCGTAAGGAGCATGAAGGCCAGCATCAAGGCCAGGGGTGTCCCGTCCTCTAGGGCTGCCCTGAGGAAGGCCTGCATGTGGGCAAGCGTCCAGTCCCTGGCCTCCCTGGGCTGGTGCAGGGGCCTGGGCACTTGCTGGCAGGGGTTGTAGCCCAGGAGGCCCAGCCCCCTCGCCCTCTCCAGGCAGCTATGGAGGACGGCGTAGGCCAGGGCCAGGCGCCTCGTGCCCCGCCCTGCCGCCTGCATCTCCAGGAGGGCCCGCTGCACGTGCCAGGGGGTGAGGGCCGAGAGGCGCAGGCGGCCCAGGAAGCGGGACAGCCAGGCCAGCTCTGCCCGGTAACTCTCCAACGTCTTGGGCCGCAGCCTCCCCTCGGCCTCCTGTAGGTAGGCCTCCGCCCACTCCTGGAAGGTGAGCCTCTGGGGAGGGGCGAGCTTCCCCCCTTCGTAGCGCTGCCGGAGGGCCCTCAGCTTCTCCAGGCACTCGCCCCGGGTGCGGCCGGTGACGTAGTAGCGGCGGCCGCCCAGCATGATGGCCCCCTCCCAGTAGGAGCGGGAGGGGCGGCGGTAGACCGTCCCCTCGTGGTCTGCCCTGCGGCTCCCCATGACAGCACCTCCTGCCTGGGGGCCATAAAGTGTCGCCCAACAGTCTGCCGACAGTTGGGCGGCCCTGACGGCTGGGGCCGACTGGCCACGGCGACCTCGCCTGCAAATGGCCTGAAACCGGTCAACTAGACCGTTGGCCTGGGCCGGTGGCTGTGCATAAAATGTGGGCAATGCGTCTCCCGGGACGCGGCCCCGCCAGCAGGGCAGCCCTGGCCGCCTGGGCCCTGGGGTGCGCCCTAGCCCTCCTCCTCTCCGCCTGTGGCGGGAGCGGGCCCGAGACGACGCCCCCGGGCGGCGGCGACACCACCCCCGGCGCCACCGTCGGCCCGGGCAGCCCCACGCCCGGCGGCGCTACTCCCGGTGCGGGCAGCCCCACTCCCGCGCCGGAGACGACGCTGCTGCTGGTGCAGGAGTTCGGGCAGAACGCCGACACGCTGCGGCTGGTGGATCCCCGCGACCCCTCCCGCTCGCGGACGGCCCTGGTCATCGAGCACGCTCCCGGCTGGGGGGCGAGGGTGGCTATCTCACCCGATGGGCGCCGGGTGGCCTACGCCGTCCTTCCGCGCAACGCCCGCGACGAGGCGCGCCAGGCGGAGCTGTGGGTGGCGTCGCTGGAGGGCGGGAGCCCTGCCCGCCAGGCTACCGGCATCGACCTGCGCGGCGGTGCCCTGTGGGCGGCCGATGGCTCGGCCGTCTTCGCTCGCGCTGTGGGGCCCGACTCCCCGCTGGTGGTGCGCGTCGATCAGCGGGGCGGGACGGAGCCCCGGAACATCGCCACCGGGCCCGACGTGGCCTCCCTGACCCTGGCCGGATCCCACGGACGTTATATATATTGGTCCGAGCTCTCGCGGCAGACAGGACAGGCCGTGCTCAAGTCCCTCGACCTGCAGACGGGCCAGGTGGGCCCCGGGCTGACGCTGGCATCGGAGCCGGCCCGCGACTTCGCCCTCTCCCCCGATGGTAGCCGCCTGGCCTTCACCGGCGCCAACACCTTCAAGGCCTACCTGGCCGACCTCACGGCCCGTAGCGTGTCCGAACTGCCCACCGATGGCCAGCCAGCCCTCCGCCCGGCATGGCTGCCCGACGGCAGCGCCGTGGCGGTGGGCCTGGCAGCTGGCGGAGGGCGACCGGCTCGCGTCCTCGTGTTCCGTCAGGGCAGCCCTCAGGAACTCGTCTCGGTGCAGCAAGGCTTCCTGCAGCCCCTGCTCTGGACGCCCGACGGTAGCGCCCTGCTCTGCCAGTACTACACGGGCACCCTCAGCAACCCGGGCAATCCGGCCCTGGTGTCGGTAACCACCGGGGGACAACCCGCGTCATTACCTGTGTCGGGCCAAGTAGAGGTCGTCGGCTGGGCACGGGGGCGGCTATGACGCGCTGGCTGCTGGCGTTGACGGTGGCCACTCTGGCCTGTATCGCCCTGGCCGGCCGGCAGCAGGGGCCTGCCCTGGCCAACCACAACGTGCCCGCCTGCGCCCTGGACATCAACCCCGACCCCAATGTCTTCGAGTACATCCAGGCCTACGAGC